>Ga0272441_10000607_pt1 | contig 81127 bp, 77 predicted proteins | sample SSMProp6N_FD_193582 | JGI IMG/M metagenome (GOLD analysis project Ga0272441, IMG submission 193582) | Marine sediment archaeal communities from Little Sippewissett salt marsh, Falmouth, MA, United States - SSM-Prop-6N | ecosystem: Environmental > Aquatic > Marine > Wetlands > Sediment ...
CCTCATGGCTGGTCTCCTTTCTTGCACCTTCTGAGTGCGCTAGTCAGGTTCCTTGTAACCTGCACTCTAAAGGAGACCAGCTAACTTCTCATCCTAGCTCTGCAGGCCGTTTTTCAACGGCCTGCTAGACCACCGTCAGCGGTCTTCGTGTCACGCAGGTGAAGACCAGGTCGCGCCACTCCAGGCGGTGCACCAGCCGGCGCCCGCCGACCTGCGGCCTGTTGAGCGAGAGCACCGGCCGGGGCAACTCGCGCAGCGCCTGGCGCAGTATCTGCAACATGTGCGTCGGCGAGACGTAGAACTCGCTGGTGCCCAGGTTGTGCCGCCTCTTGATCGCCTCGGCCAGAGGATCCGCCCTGCGGCAAGGCTGGCGGATCAGGCCGATTCCGGTGTGAGCCCTCTTCATTCTTCTTCCTCCCGTCCCGGAATGGAGACCAGGTCGCCGATCACCTCGAGTATCTCACGGATCTCCGCCGGCTTGGCCAGCACCGCGTCCACCCCCAGTTCGGTCAGCAGGTCCATGTCCAGCGACCCGGCGTAACCGCTGACCACCACCATCCTGGCCCGCAACCCGGCCTTGCGCAGCGCCCGGATCAGTCCCGGGCCGTTATCATCGGTCAACACCCAGTCGGTGATCACGACGTCGAAGGCCTGGTGGGAGGCCAGCTGCAGGGCCTCCGCGGCCGTCGCGGCGCCCTCGACCTCGTAGCCCTCGCGGAGTATGGCCCGGACTACGAGTTCGCGCAGGAACTCTTCGTCCTCCACCACCATTACTCTGCGCGGCCAGACCAGGTTGGCCCGCGCCTCGCGCCAGCTAGTCACCGGGCACCCCCTCGAGCACCATCCGCCCGCTGGCTACCTCGAAGACCGCGTTGCGAGCCGGACCCCGCCCGGAAGGTTCGTAGGCCAGCAGCACCCTGGCGGGTGCTCCTTCGCCGAACTCGCTGTTCACGCTGAACCTCCCGGACTGAAGCCCCGGGCCCAGCGCGAAGATTTCGATCCGCTCCGGCTCGCTGCCCTCGGCCACCAGCCTGTGCAGCAGCAGCGCCGCACACTGGTTGACGCGGAGGGGCAACCGTTCGTGCCCGCCCCCGGGCGACGCCAGCGACACCAGGCCGGCCGCGGCCCGGCAGCGGTCGCGATCGTACAGGACGAACCCCACCGCGCCTCCCAGGCGCATATGCAGCACGGCGGAACGGTCGGCAACCAGCATTTCGCCGGCCTCGACCACGTGCTCGTGAAGCGACTCCCCGCATTGCACCATCCCTGCTCCTTCCCGGTGCACCCCCTGCACCGCCGCGGTGCGGCGCGAGCGCCCCGGCGCCCTGCCGCGCATTACCTTACGGCATATTGCGCAAGCGGCGTGCCATACCCGTCCGCACCCGTCCACGCGGGCAATTCCGCCGGAGCAGAAGTCGTGCGCAAGCGCAAGCGTCTTATGCGCGACCTTTGACTTCCGTTGCGGCTCACCTATATTTGGCAGGCGCAATGTCGCCAGCGGTATGATTGCCTCTCAAGGAGCGGGGGAGATAGACCGAAGTGACGCCTGCCAGGAGCGACCAACGCGGCGCCGGAGACCCTCCGGGAGAGGATCGCCTGCAGCAGCTCTTCGAGCACTCCCGCGACGGGTTTGTGGTGATCGACGGCGACGGCCGCTTCCTGGACGCCAACCCGGCCTACTGCCGGATGCTGGGCTACACGCTCGAGGAGCTCAAGGCCAAGCCCGACTTCTACAATATCACCCCGCCGCAGTGGCACCGGTGGGAGCGCGAGGAAATATGGGTCAAGCGCCTGCTCGGAAAGGGCTACAGCGGCCTCTACGAGAAGGAGTACGTGCGCAAGGACGGCAGCGTCTTCCCGGTTGAGCTGCAGTCCTACGCCGTCCGCGACAGCCGCGGAAATATCAGCTATCTCTGGGGCATCGCCCGGGACATCACCGAAGAACGGGCCCGCGAAGAGCGCCTGCGCGAGAGCGAAGAGCGCGGCCGCCTGATCCTGCGACACGCGGGCGTCGGCATCGCCTACTGGGACGCCGGTGGGCGGCTGGTGCAGATGAACGATCTCGCCGCCGGCTATCTCGGCGGCCGCCCGGAAGAATTCACCGGCAAGACCCTCCAGGCGCTCTTCCCGGGGGAGGCCGGCGCCACCTACGACAGGAGAATCGCCGACACGCTGTCGCAGGGAGCCTCGCGGGAATTCGAGGACCTGGTGGAACTCCCCGGCGGGAGGAAGTGGTTCCTCTCCACCTTCTCGGCGATCACCGGGACCGGCGGAGAGACACTCGGGGTTCTGATCGTCTCCCGCGACATCACCCTGCGCAAGCGCCTCGAGGAGGAGCAGCGCAAGTACGCCGAGGAGATGGAGGAGGAGGTCCGGCGCACCCGGCAGTACGCCGAACTGATCGCGGGTGCCTCCGACGCCGGCGGCGTCCTGATCGGCGAGGGCCCGAAGTTCAAGCGCGTGCTCGAGTTCGTCGCCAGCGCCGGCCCGGCCGACTCCCCGGTCCTGGTCCTGGGAGAAAGCGGCACCGGCAAGGAGGTGGTGGCCCGCGCGATCCACGCCGGCGGCCACCGCGCCCCACGACCGTTCGTGGTCGTCGACTGCGCCGCACTCAAGGGCGGGCTGCTCGAGAGCGAGCTCTTCGGTCACGTCAAGGGCGCCTTCACCGGCGCCCACCAGGAGAAACCCGGACTGGTCGAGGTGGCCGCCGGCGGCACGCTGTTCGTGGACGAGATCGGCGAGATGCCGCTCGAGCTCCAGAGCAAGCTCCTGCGCGTGCTCGAGCGCGGCGAGTATCGCCGCCTCGGCGACGTCGAGGAGAAGGCAACCGACATACGCGTGATCGCCGCCACCAACCGGGACCTCGCCCGCGAAGTCAAGGCCGGCAGCTTCCGCGAAGACCTCTACTACCGGCTGAACGTCTTATCGATCACGCTGCCGCCGCTGCGCCGGCGCCCCGAGGACATTCCGCTGCTGGCCACCCACTTCCTGGAGCACACGCGCGTCACGGTTCCGGTCAGGAAGAGGATCAGCGCCAGGGCCATGGAGAAGCTCCAGGCCTACGCCTGGCCCGGAAACGTGCGCGAGCTCTCCAACGTGATCGAGCGCGCCGTAATCCTCTCAGGGGCCGGGAAGCTCATCGACGCCAAACACCTGCCGCGCGAAATCCGCCGTCACAAGGCGTCCGAAACCGACTCGCTCCAGGTCCGCAGCCTGGCCGAAGCCGAGAAGGAAACCATCGAGATCGCCCTGGCCGCCACCGGCGGCAACAAGACCAGGGCCGCCGCGATCCTGGGCATCGCCCGGATCACGCTGCGCGAGAAGATGAAGAAGTACGGCCTGAAGTGACTGAAGCCTGTGACCCGTGCCCGCAGCTGGTAGGCGGCCTTTAGAAGATCACGAGTCACCGGTGACCGGTGACCGGTTACCGGTCACCGGTAGCATATTTACCATTCCAACGCAAGACGCTTTAATATGGCGACATAGCCGCCTGAGCGGTAGTATTTCTATCGGATGCTTCTGCCCCAGACCGTTTCCTGCAGGGGCTTGAGCGCCCTGCAAAATCTTTTGACGCCTTAGTTTAAATGGCGCCCTTACGTCTGTTGTATTCCCGGATGCGCGCAATTCACTTCATGAATTTCGACAGATGCCAGTCTGGCACGATGCTTGTTAGTGAAGTGTTTGGTTCCGGCCGTTGCCTCTTGCCTTTCAGTTATCGACACCCGGGCCGGAGCCGCTTCACATGCGCTTGAGTCAAGGGGGAGGTATGCACGAGAAGCCCAAGGCGCCGTCGCCCATCCTGGTGGTCAGCAGCGACACCATCAGGCGCCAGCTGGCCTACGTCATCCTCAAGCGCCGCGGCGCGAACGTCTCGCACGTCGAGAGCCTGGCGGAGGGCCTGCGCGTGCTCGAGGCCGACAGGCACGAAGCGGTGCTGCTGGACCTGCCTTCAATCCCCATGGACGGCCGGGCCGGGCCCGCCAGGCTCCTCGAGGGCCTCGGAAGTGCGAAGCTGCTGCTCGTGGATGCAGCAGGTGAAGGGCGCGAGCGGTTGAGGGCTGCCGCCGCGGCCGTGATCGCCCCTTCGCTGGACGAGGACGAACTGGTGGGCGCGCTCAAGCTGCTGGTCAACCAGCCGCCCGTTACGAAGGAATGAGAAGCCGTGACCCGGCAGCCGGCTACCGACAAGTGAACTGAGGAGCCCCCATGCAGAAGCTCAACATCCTGGTCGTGGACGACGAAGCCGACGTGGCCGGCGTTCTCAAGCGCCAGCTCGAGAAGACCGGCCACGCGGTCCGGACCGCATCGGACGGCGTCGAGGCCCTGGAGGTCTTCAGGGCCGGCGATTTCGACGCGGTCGTCACCGACCTGAACATGCCCCGCATGCAGGGCGCCGAACTCGTCAGGGAGATCAAGACGCTTTCCCCCGACACGATAACCGTGGTCCTCACCGGCTTCGCCAGCCTGGAGTCCGCAATAGCGGTCATGCGCGAGGGCTGCGACGATTACTTGTTGAAACCCCTCCCGGACCTCGCCCAGATCACCCGCTCGATCGAGCGCTGCGCGGCGAGACGCAACATCCGCAGCATCGCCGGGAGCGGCACGGCGCTCGACTCCGTCTGCGACAGCCTTCCCGACCTCTGCAGCGAGGAGTTCGACCGCAGGCTCGCGGAACTCGAGGAGTTCGCCAGGCGCGAGGCGCCCGACGGGCCGACCGGGCACGAGATCCTCAGCGTCCTGATCGTCGACGGCGACGACGAATTCCGGGACATCGTGTCCTGGGCCTTCATGGAAAGCGGCCACGAGGTGGCCTCGGCGTCCACTGGGGCTCAGGCTGTCGAAATGGCGCCGCTGGGCGATTTCGACGCCATCATCATGGAGCGGCGCCTGCCGGACATGGACGGAGCGACATGTGTCGCGTGCATGCGCGAGAAGGGCCTCCGCGCACCCGTCCTGGTCGTCTCCGCCTGCGCCGCGGCCTTCGACGGCAAGCGCCTGGCGGAACTGGGTGCCGCCGAGGTAATCCCCAAGCCGGTCCGGATAGCGGAACTCATCAAGACGGTCCGGAGCCTGGCGAAACCCGGGGAGGCGACCTCGCCCGCAAGTTGCTCACCTTCAGCCTCAGCCTCAGGGAGGAATCCGAAGCCATGCCGCAGGACCTCGATCCCCTCGTGAAGAGCCCGGCGGCGGAGTACGGCAGGACCGTTCTGCTGGCCGAGGACGACGAGCAGGTCAGGAACCTGCTGCACACCTTCCTGGCCAATCAGGGCTACCGGGTGCTGAGCGCCGGCGATGCCGACGAGGCCGAAGCCCTCGCCGAGAAGTCGGGGGGGGACATCGACCTGCTGGTCACCGACGTGATTATGCCCCGGCGCAGCGGCCCGGAACTGCACGGCAGCCTGGCAAGGCGCTGGCCGGCCATCAAGGTGGTGTTCGTCTCCGGGTACTTCAAGGAGGACTCGCCCCAAGTGCAGAAGGTGCCCGAGGACGCTCCGTTGCTGCAGAAGCCGTTCAGCCTCAACGACCTGGGCAGCAGCATTCGCGAGGTCCTGGCCGAGTAGGCCGCTGCCGGCACCCGCCAGGCTCTGCCGCGAATGTATTTGCAGGAAGAACCGGAGCGAGTACCATTCAATGCCGCGCGCGCCGGCTATGAAGCGTTGAGATCAGCTGAGGGAGGCCCTGCTTGAACCGGCCGGTGGTTGTCGAAGCCTGGTCACTGGAGGACTGCCGGCGCAAGGCCGCCGAGCGGCTCGGCGTGCTCGAGGGGGCCATGGAAGTCCAGGTCCTCCAGGAGCTCAGGCGCGGCCTGTTCACCTGCAAGCCCTTCCGGATCAGGGCCTGGGTGCGCGAGGTCGGAGGCAAGCCTGGCAACGAGCAGGCCTCCGCTACGGGCTCGAAGTTCCTCGACAAGCTCAACGTTCACGTCCAGATCGCCGTCAGCGAGATGTCCCACATCGACGCGCTCAAGGACGAGCGCGAGGGCCAGGTCTTCAACGAGATCGTAACCGGCTACGACGACCTCAGCGAGGACCTCCGCAAGGAGGTCCAGGAGCTCTCCAAGCTGCTCTCCGGGCAGGGCGCCGAGAAGGTCCAGGAGCGCGTGGCCAAGGACGGGCTCTTCCAGGTCACCGTCTCCGACGACGGCATGAAGGCCTTGATGCGCGTCACCCCGCCGGAGGGCGTCGGCCGGCCGGTCACGGCCAACATGGTCGAGAACGACCTCAAGAAGCGCGGGATCGTCTACGGCGTGGAACACGGCCGCCTGGCCCAGGCGCTCAAGGAGGTCGCCGAGCTCGGCCAGCCGCTCGAGCAGGTCTGCGTCGCCGAGGGCTACCCGCCCAAGCCCGGCCACGACGGCTGCGTCAGCTTCCAGGTCAAGACCTCCGGAAAGGAGGTCACCGTCCGCTCCGACGGCAGCATCGACCACCGCGGCCACGCGGGCATCACCATGGTGCGCTCCGGACAGGTCCTGGCGCGCCTGGTTCCGCATTCGGCGGGCGAGACCGGCATGGACGTCTACGGCAAGAAGCTGGAGGCGACCTCCGGCAGGCCGGCTTCGCTGCAGACCGGCGAGAACGTGGTCTTCGACCAGGAAAGCGGCGAGTTCCGCTCGGCGATCGACGGCGTGCTGGAGATGGCCGAGGGCAAGGTGCGCGTCAAGCAGACCTACGTGGTGCCCGGCGACGTGAACATGGCCGTCGGCAACATCGAGTTCGAGGGCGCGGTCACGATCGGCGGCACGGTGCGCGACGGCTTCTCGGTGCACGCCAGCGGCGACATCATCGTCCACGGCGGCGTGGAAGCCTGCGAGATCATCTCGGAGCACGGCACCGTCAAGGTCATGCAGGGCGTGGCCGGCCGCGGGCGCTGTTTCGTCTCGGCCGGCCGGGACGTCGAGGCCAAGTACATAGAGAACGCGCGGGTCTACGCCCGCGGCAGCATCCGGGTGGACGCGGCCATCATGCACAGCGAGGTCGCCGCCGGCGACTCCGTCGTGGCCATCAGCGGCAAGGGCGCGATAATCGGCGGGACGACCAAGGCCACCAACCTGGTCCACGCCTTCACGCTCGGCGCGCCGAATGAGCCTCCCACCGATTTCATTATCGGCATCAGCGACGAGGACCAGTCGAAGATCCGCGAGATGGACCGGAACCTCGTCGGCCTGCACAGCGCCGCCGCCAGGATCCAGGAACTGGCCGGCGAATTCGAGCACGCCGCCAGCGACGTCGACGCGCTGCCGCCGAGCGAGAAGGAGAAGTACGTCGAACTCCGCAAGAAGCTGGTGGTCCTGCACTACGAGATGGAGAAGGCCGAGACCGAACGCCGGCAGTTCCTCGAGGCGATCACCGCCGAGGCCACCGGCGAGGTCAGGGTCGCACGCGAGGCCTACGCTCGCGTGACGGTGCGCATCGGCCAGTACCGCGAGCAGATCGAGAAACGCGTCAACGCCACCTCGTTCCGGGTGGACCTCGAACAGGAACAGATTGTAAGGGGACGGGCATGACTGAGACCGAGAAGACCAAGGGCAAGAGGATTCTGGTGGCCGACGACGAAGAGGCCATCCGCAACGTGCTCTCGCGCCACCTGGAGCGCAGCGGCCACACGGTGGCCACCGCCTCCGACGGCAAGGCGGCGCTGGAGACCTTCGAGGCCGCGACTTTCGACGTTGTCATTACCGACCTGAACATGCCGCGCATGGGCGGGGTGGACCTCATCAAGCGCGTCAAGGAGAAGAACCCGGGGACCATCACCATCGTGCTCACCGGCTACGCCACGCTGGACTCCGCCGTGGAGGTACTGCACCAGGGCTGCGACGAATATCTGCTGAAACCCCTCCCGGACGTCAAGATCGTCTCGCACGCCGTGGAACGCTGCGTGGCGCGCCGCCAGGCCATGGCCCTGGCTGCCTCCCACCGCAAGGTCAGCCAGGCCAAGGACAACATCCTCAGCATGGTCATCGAGGAGATCTCCAATCGCATGACCGAGATCGAGAAGTGCGCCGCCGGGCTCGAGGCCGCCTGCACTCAGGGCAAGCTGGCGGACGCCAGCGCCGGGCTGGGCAAGCTCAAGGCCCAGCTGGCGCAGGTCAGGACCGTGCTGGGAGACGTCCGGACCGTAAGCGACACGGTCCGGGACAGAAGCAGCGAGACCCGACCCTCTTGAACCGCTCATCGAGGAAGAGGGCCGTCCCGGTCGCACCCGCCGATTGCCGCCGCGCGCGATAGACCGGCGGCCGGAGGAACGGAGCATGGACACTAGCCCGAAACTCAAGACGGTCTCCGTTCCCGAGCAGTTCGAGCCCGTATTCCTCAAGGCCCAGGAGTACGTGGCCCGCTACTTCGAGGGCTTCCGGCCGGACCCCGAGCACGGAACCATCGAGATCGGCGGGCAGCGCTACATCCTGGTCCGGGCCGCCTCGATGTCGTTCGAGTTCTTCGACATGATCTCCTCGCTGTACGCCGATCGCGGCGCCGAAGAGGCCCGCAGGATCGCCAGTTCGTTCCTGTTCGACATCGCCCACGCGGTGGGCAAGGCCGACGCCCGCGCTTTTCACCAGAGGATGAACGTCACCGACCCGGTCGAGAAGCTCTCGGCCGGGCCGGTACACTTCGCGCACTCGGGCTGGGCCTACGTCGACATCCTTCCGGAGTCGAATCCCTCGCCCGACGAGGACTACTTCCTGATCTACGACCACCCATATGCCTTCGAGTCCGAAGCCTGGATTCGGGCCGGCAGGACCGCGGACTTCCCGGTCTGCGTCATGAACTCCGGCTACTCCTCCGGCTGGTGCGAGGAGAGCTTCGGCCTTCCGCTGGTCTCCGCCGAGATCGAGTGCCGGGCCAAGGGAGACGAACGCTGCCGCTTCATCATGGCTCCCCCTTCGCAGATAGAGAAACACCTGGCGCGACACGGCATCGCCGCCGGCGAGGGCGAGGCCGGCAGGACGGTCCGGGTCCCGGAATTCTTCGAGCGCAAGCGCATCGAGGAGCAGCTCAGGCGCAGCGAGGAATACACCCGGGCGATCCTGGCGGCCTCGGCCACCGGCATAGTCGTCGTCGACTGCGAGACCCGCGAGGTCCGCGAGGCCAACGACGCCGCATTGAGGATGATGGGGCTGCCGCGCGAAAGCGTGATCGGCCGCAAGTGCCACCAGTTCTTCTGCCCGCGCAAGGAGGGCGAGTGCCCGGCGTTGGACGAGGGCCGCGAGGTTAGCCAACTGGAGGCGGCCGTGATCCGCGGGGACGGGAGCCGCGTGGCGGTGGTCAAGACCGCCGAGCGCGCCACGCTCGGCGGCCGGCCCTGCCTGGTCGAGAGCGTCACCGACATCACCGAGCGCAAGAACCTCGAGGAACAGCTCCGCCGCTCGCAGAAGCTGGAGGCCGTCGGCCAGCTGGCCGCCGGCGTGGCCCACGAGTTCAACAACGTTCTCATGGGCATCACCGGCTACGCCCAGCTCATGCAGGAGGACGCCGCCGACGAGAACATGAAGAAGGACCTCCTCGAGATCCGCAAGCTCAGCGAGCGCGGCGCAGCCATGGCCAAGCAACTGCTGGCCTTCAGCCGCCGCGAGGACGAGGCGGAACTGGTGTCCTTCTCGCTGGTCCCGGTGGTCAAGAGCTCGATGAAGATGCTGCGCTCGGCGATGCCCGAGAACATCGAGATCGACCTGACCATGGCCGAGGACACGGGCTCCGCCCGCCTGAACCCCGACCAGATCGCGCAGATCATCGTCAACCTCGCCACCAACGCCCGGGACGCCATGCCCGACGGCGGGACGCTGACCATCGAGGCCGGCAACGCCGACCTCCAAGAGGGCGGCGCGGAGGGGGTCCCCCCCGGCCGCTACGTACGGCTCACGATCACCGACACCGGCACGGGCATGGACGAAGAAACCCGCGAGAAGATCTTCGAGCCATTCTTCACCACCAAGGCCCCGGGCAAGGGCACCGGCCTGGGCATGAGCACGGTCTACGGCCTGGTCGAGGGCCACAAGGGACACATGACCGTCGAGAGCCAGCCGGGAAGCGGCACCTCGTTCAGCATCTACCTGCCGCGCTCTGAGGGCGAGACGCCAGGCTGAAACACTGCTCCAAGACTCTGATTCCAGGCTCCTGCGGTCTCGGATATTCGCTTTGCTCGCTCCGGGCCGCATCGCTAGAATAGCGATCCTGTCGCGCCGACCATTTGCAGCGGGAGGGCTACCTCGGAGATGAGCCCGCACGATAAGCCCGATCCGCCAAGGCTGCTCTTCGCCGATGAAGATGCCGCCTGCTGCGAGCTCGCGCGCGAGTACGCCGGTAGCGAAGCCGTCAAGCTCCTCGTCGCCGAGACCAGCAACGAGGCCCTCGAGATCATCGAGCGGCAGAAACCGGCGATAGTGATGGCCTCGGCCACGCTTCCGGGCATTCGCGGCCCGGAACTCTGCAGCCGGGCCCGCTCGGCCCGCGCGCCCCAGCCCACCTACGCCGTGCTGCTGGTGCCGCGCGAGGGCAGCAAGAAGGGCATCAACATCTCAACGGCGGGCGTCGACGAATTCATGCTCTCGCCCTTCAACCGCGACGAGTTCTTCGCGCGGCTCCGCAGCGCGCTGCGCATCGTCCGCGTGGAGGGCGAGCTGGTCGAATCGCAGAACCACCTGCTGCGCGCCGAGAAGCTGGCCAGCCTCGGCGTGATGGCCGGGGGCATCGCCCACGAGTTCAACAACATCTTCGGAGCCATCCTCGGCTACTGCGAGCTGGCCCTGGAGCACGGCGACGCCGAGCGCATGCGCAAGGCGCTGAACGTCACGCTGGAGTCGGCCGAACGCGCCACCTCGATCACCAGGAACCTGCTGGGCTTCGCCCGCGAGCAGCCCCCGCACATCGGGCCGGTGGAACTGGACAGGAGCATCGACCGGGTGCTGGCCATCGTGGGCCCGGGGCTGCGCAAGCGCGACATCCGCGTGGAACTGAACCTGCAGGACGTCGGCATGGTCCAGGGCGACGCAGCTCACCTCGAGCAGGTGATCTTCAACGTCGTCCAGAACGCGCAGCACGCAATGGAGAAGGGCGGGGTGCTCACCGTAGCCCTGGGCACCGGCTCCGGGCGCGGGCGCGCACGGCTGACCATCTCCGACACCGGCATCGGGATGACCGAGGAACAGCTGGACCGGGTCTTCGAGCCCTTCTACACCACCAAGGGCGCCTACGGCCGGGGAAAGACCCAGGGCACCGGCCTGGGGCTCTCGGTGGTCCACGGCATCGTCCGGGCCCACGGGGGGAAGATCAGCATCGAGAGCACGCCGGGGCAGGGCACGTCCGTGATGGTCGACCTGCCGCTGAGCCAGGGGCGCGCCAGGCCGGGGTCCGGGGACCACATCGAGGCCATGGCCAGGATGATCTCCGAGGCCCCCGCCTCTCGCCGGCTGAACGTCCTGGCGGTCGACGACGAGCCGCGCATCCTGGAGGTCCTCAGCGACATGCTGGAGACCATGGGCCACGGCATAGACACGGCGGCTTCGGTCGACGAAGCCGTCGAGAAGTTCAAGCGCGGCAACTACGACCTGGTCTTCACCGACGTGGTCATGCCCGGCAGGGACGGCTGGGAACTCCGCGAGGAGCTCATAGCCCTGCGCCCGGACGTGCAGATGGTCTTCGTTACCGGGAGCATCGGTGACAACACCCGCCGGAACGTCAAGCGCATCGGGGCGCTGGGCTGCATCTACAAGCCCTTCCGCATGGAAGACGTCAGGAAGGTGCTGGGCGCCTTCTGCAGGCGCTTCGCCAGAACGGTCACCAGGCTGCGCCTGCCCGCGAAGCTGAACCGCGAGAACTGCGACGCCCTGAGCGACGCGCTTCTGCCGCGCCTGGCCAGCAGCCGGCGCGACCTGGAGCTCGACCTGCGCGACGTCGGGTACCTCTCCAGCTACGCAGTGGGCTTCCTGCTCAAGGTCTACTCCCAGCTGAACGCCGACAAGCGCCGGCTGACCCTGTCCAACGTGTGCGAGCACGTCTTCGAGGTTCTCGAGCTCACCGGGCTGGCCGGCGGAGAGCTCGAGGGCCTGGCGGTCCACCGGCGGGTCTACGGCGAGGGCTGAGCAGGAACCATGCCCGAGACCAACTGCCCCGGCATCCTGGTGATCGACGACGATCCCGCCATCCTCGCGCTGGTGGAGGGCGCGCTGGAGGGCGAGGGCTACCGCCTTGAACTGATCCGCAACCCGCTCGAGGCCTTCCGGGACACCGACCCGCTCGACTACGACCTGATCATCACCGACTACGAGATGAAGCCGATGAAGGGCGACGCCCTGACCATGCTGGCCCGGGTCGCGCAAGAGGGCCGGGGCGAAGGCACCCCGCCGCTGCCGCCGATCATCATCATGACCGGCTACCGCAACGAGGCCCGCGTCGAAGAGTGGGCCGGATCGGACGCCGTCAGGCAGGTCCTCGAGAAACCCTTCGACCTCGAGGAACTGCGCGAGGCAGTACGCGCGGCGCTGCAGTAGCCGGGTTCTCGCCCGGGCGCCCCCCCCCCTGGTTCGAGCTGCAGAGGCAGCAGCGGGTCGGCGCACTGCCGGTCGTGGAGTTCGCTGCAGCGCTGCCCGAACAACGCCCTGCAGAGGCCGGCGCCTGGAGGTTCCCGGCCTACTTCAGCTGCTTCCTGATTATGAACTGGATGATGCGCTCGCGCTCGTGAGGGGCTATTTCCCTGAAGCGCAGGCCGACGAGGAACCGGTGGGTCCCGGGGTCGACGCCCTCGATCCAGGCGGTGCGGGTCATGGCCCGCACCGGATGCGCCTCTCCGGGCAGGCGCACGCTCACCGCCAGGGCCACCTTGCCGAGCAGCAACAGCGGCACCCAATCGGGGTTGGGAATCGTGCCGATGAGCTTGAGCCCGCCGCCGGATATGTTGTCGGTGACGCCCTCGTAGGACCGGTCCGAGTCAACCGACTCGACCGCGCCCAGGAAGCGGTACTCGACGGCGCACTCCTGCTTCACGCGGATGAACTCGCGCCGTTCCTGATGGAAGTGCTTGGGACTGGGGCTCAAACCGGCTCCTTTCGCGACCCGCCTCCTTCCACATATTGATCGACCCCAGCCGCCGGTCACTTGAAGCCGGCCCCGCGGGACATCGTCCCCACCGCCATTCGGATTTGCCTGCCGTGCTGCACGGCGAATGCCGGGCGTCGCGCCCTCCGTGGCCGCTTTCCGGCCGGCGCCTACCTGCCGCCGAGGGGGACGACCTGTCCGCCGTGTCTTACGGACGCCTTCCGGCCCCGCCAGGGATCGCCGGTGATCTCGAGCTTCCCCTTGCAGACGAAGGTGGCGTTGCAGAGCCTTCCGTGCCACCCGCCGGCGCTGCTGCTCTTCAGAACCAGCCGCCTCGCCACCGTGATCGTGCCGCCGTGGAAGTCGAGGATCGAGTGGCCGGTAGCACGTTCGCGGCAGACGACCAGTGACCCGACCGTGAAGGAACCGCGCACGTCCAGTTCCCTGCGACTGTCTCTGGCGCCCATCATGCGCGAGGTGCCCAGCCAGACCTGAGCCTCGCCGGCCTCGAGCGGGCTCTTGACCTCCAGGCTGGTTCGACAGAAGCGCGTGGAGCCCTTCCAGCAGGCCCGGCCGTCGGGCTTGTCGATCGTGTAGGGCCCGGCATGCCACCACAGGTCGGTCACGGTCTGGTCGCCCTTCCGGCCGCAGAGGGCTATGCCCGCGGTGCCGAACACGTACACGCGGTTCGAGGTGACGTCGCCCTTGGCCCGAATGCAGCCACCGCCCTTCAAGTAGAAGCGCCAGCCGCCCTTGTCGCGGCCCTTGATGACCAGCGAGTCCTCAACCGTCAGCTTCCCCTTCAGGATGCAGGCCCTGTCGCTGCTTCCCCTGCCGGAGCTCTCGAACCGGGCCTTGTGCAACGAGAACTCGCCGCTGACCTGCAACGGGACTCGGGTGGAAGCGTCGAACTTGACCGTGGAGGTTCCCGCGTCGAGCTTGCCGTTCATGAATATCCAGCTGCCCTGTATGAGGTGCGTGGCCGAACCCAGCCTGACCTCGCTCCCGGCGACGACCAGCCGGCCACGGCCCTGGGCGCCCCTTATGCTGAGCTGTTGATTGCCCGCATCGAAGACCGGGCCTGCCAGGACCATCGGGCCCGCCACCACCAGCGGCGCCGCCAGCTGCAGCCTGCCCCGGTAGTCGCTCGTGGCGCACAGGGCCGCCAGGCTGGCCGGGCTGTCGACCGTGCAGTCTCCTCTGGACTTGCCGTCGAAGACCGCGGCCTCTCCCTTTCCCGGGATCCGGCCCTCCGCCCAGTTGCGCGCGTCAGACCAATTCCCGCCGGCCGCTCCCGTCCAGTGCCTGCGGGGGAGCCCCGCGGGAATCAGCTGCAGAGCTCCCGCAGCCCCGGCGGCGGTCCCGACCGCCAGCCGCCGGCAGCGGACCTTGAGGACAAGCCTGGGGCGTTTGGTGATGTCTTTGGTGTACTCCCGGGAACAGTAGCCGCGGAGGTTGACGGTGTCCTCGGAAACATCCTCGAGCAGCCAGCCGCGGTTTACGCGCTTCTTCGCGCTCCAGGCCTTGAGGCTGGCGGTAACGTCCATGCTGGCCCAGACATTTGGGCTGTAGCCCAGCTCGCAGCCGGCAACGGCCCCGGCCGCGTAATCCTTGCCCGGCGCCCGGCAGCCGGCCTCGGACCAGGTCTCGCCCTTGCCGGTCTTCGCGTAGGTGACGCCGCTCTCGTCCCAGTCTTTGAGGATCTCGTGGGCCGCGAGCCCGGATTGGTATCTGGAGAGCTTGAAGACACAGAGCCTGGCCCCTAGAACCTCCGCACCGTCGGGCACGGGGCCGCCTTCCGCCGCAAAGACATTGAAGCGCACCAGCATGCGGCGGGTCTCACCGCGAGACTCAAGAACCTTCAGCCTGCCCGGGTTGGCGTTCCTCTTCGCCTGATTGCCGTCCAGGCAGGCGTCGCGGGTGCCGGAGTAGATGCCGCCGCCGACAATCGCCCCGTTCTGCAGCACCAGATTGTAGATCCTCAGCGGATCGCCGGAATGTTTCGCCCGGTCGATCAGCGAGCGCAGATCCCCGCGCTTCCTGACGGCCGCGGTCTCGGAGTACTCCTTCAGCAGCCGCTGGCCAGTGGTGACCGCGGCCTGCCAGCTCTTGGCCGCCACCTGCTTGTCGAACCGCGCAAGCAGGCCTTCGGCCTCGACCTCGTGCGCTCCCTTCGAGATCAGGGCCAGCCGCGTCCTGATCCCGGCAACGTCCTGGCCGCCCTCCCCGGCCTTCTCGATCAGCGCGGCCACCCCCCCGGCCTCGCCCAGCGCCAGGAGGTAGCAGGCCGCCAGCCGGCATTCCGCCGCCGTCAGCTTGCCGCCGCCCGCGCGCCCGGCAAGCTCCACCAGCCTGGCGCCCTTGAAATCGGCGATCCTGAGCGATGTGCTGCCCATGTCCAGGCTGAAGTCCAGCCTGTCGGTTTCCGGGTGAAAGCGCAGGAGGCGCGCCCTGCCCAGCGCCAGCCGAACCGAGAACGACTTCTCCGGCGCCTTCTTCAGGCGCTGGCGCAGACCGGAGATGAAGTCCCGGGCGCCGGAAGCCAGCGCGAGGTCGGCGGCCAGCCGGCCATCGAGCTCGGGTCCCAGTTTGCCGGCCAGCGGCCTGCCTCCGGCCAGCGCCTCGGCAAACCTGCCGGCCTTGAGCAGCTTCTCGAACTTGCCGCTGAACTTCCTGTATCTTGCACGGTACCCGGCAGCGACCTCTTCCTCGTGCGCGACGCGGGCCTTCTCGATTTCGACCAGCGCCTGGCTCACCCAGGCCTCGGCCTCGTCCAGGCCGAGATTCCTGCCCGCCTCCGCCTTCTTCTTCGCGGCGGAGAACCGCTTCTTCCCGAGTTGCTCGCGCGCCTCGGACAGAAGGCTGTCCCACCTGGCCCGGCCGGCGGCGCGCACCGACTTCTCGAGTGCGGCGAGTTCCTCCGCCACTACCCCCGCGTAAACCTTCCGGAAGCCGGTCACCTTCGCGAGGGCCGCGCCGAACCTGCCGGCCCGCTGCTCGGCCGCCACGCTTCTGCGCGTGGCGGCCAGGAGTTCGGCGGCCCTGTCCCGGCGGCGTCCGGCGGTGGCTTCCAGCGCCGCCTTGGCCCTGGATTCGAAGTCGGTCCCCGCCGCCCCGCCGGCGAAAGTCGTGTAGCGCGCAATGACCTCGGCGTACTTCTCAGGGTTGGCCTTCTCGAAGGCGGTGATTTCCCCGAAGCCGGCCTCCAGCTTCGCGAGCCGCTCCTCGGACCTGTCGGCCTCCTGGCGCTTCCTGATGGCCGACAGCGCCTGGCGCGCTTGGGCCTCGTACTCCGTGCCGGTCGAGCTCTCCATGAATCGGCTGTAGCGCTTGACCAGCCCGGCGTAGTCCGCGGGCGATTGCTTCTCGAAGGCCCGAATACCCTCGAGCTCCGTCGCCAGCCGCTCGAGCCGCTCGGCCTCCAGCTGCTTCTCGGTGGAGATGCTGCCCCCGCCGCCGCCGCCGGGCTCGCCCTCGCGCAACGCGAGGAAAGCGCCGAACGCTCCGATCAGCGCCAGCACCGCCGCAACGGCAATCACCGTCTTCACCGGGAAACGCCGGGCGTCTTCCACCGGCTCGAGATCACCGCCCGTTGCGCGACGCCTGGTGATCGGCCGCGTCGCGCGCGTGCCCCGGGTACCCCGCCTCCCGCCGGCCCGGCGATGGGCCATCGCCCCGCGCAGCGCGGAGGGCACTTCCCCGGAGCCGACCTTCCGCAGGTCCGCCTCGACATCCTCCATCGTCGCGTAACGGCTGTGGAGACTGCGGGCCATCATCTTCATGATGACCGCCTCCAGCGCCTTGCTCACGCCCGCCGGCCGCACGTCGGTGGGCCGGCGCGGGACATCGTTGAGGTGCTTCTGCATTACGGCCATGGGGTTGTCGCCGTCGAAGGGCACTGCCCCGGTGACCAGGTGGTAGAGCGTGGCGCCCAGCGAGTAGATGTCCGCCTGGGGACCCGGGTCATCACCGCGCACCTGCTCAGGCGATATGTAATAGGGCGTGCCGACCGCCTGGCCGGCCTGGGTGATGCGCATGTCGTCGCCGGTGGAACGGGCCAGCCCCAGGTCGCAGAGCTTCGCCTGGCCGCCGGGAGCAAGCAGGATATTCTCGGGCTTGACGTCGCGGTGTACGATGCCTTCGGCGTGGGCGTGCGCCAGAGCGCCGGTCATCTGCAGGGCGATGCGCACGACCTCGTCCTCCTCGAACGGGCCCTTCTTCAGGCGCCGGTCGAGGCCCTGCCCCTCGACGTACTCCATGGCGAAGTAGTAGTAGCCTTCGGCGAAACTGGTATCGATCCCCAGGACCACGTTGGGGTGTCTGAGCCTGCCGGCGGCCTTGGCCTCACGCAGAAACCGCCCGATGAAATCCTGGTTCTGCGCCAGGTTCCGCGGCAAGACCTTGATGGCCACGATGCGGTCCATGCTCTCCTGTTTCGCCTTGTAGACCGCGCCCATGCCGCCCTGGCCCAGCTTGCTGATCAGCCGGTAATTCCCGAGTTTGTACCCGCCGCGCCCGCCGCGCCCGCCGCCCTCGCCGCCCCCGGGAGCCCCGGCGCTCCTGGCCACCTGGCTCGCCGCCGGGGCGAGGTTGCGGGTATCCAACTCCTGCGTCGCGGTCGCCCCGGCATCTGCCGCCTGGACTACCGCGTCGAGGGCGCCCTTGATCTTCTCGAGAAAGCGCTTCGCCTGGGCGGAGGTTACGATCCCCTCTTCTACGGCGATGTCCCATACCGGGCGGTGCACGCCGGTCTCGTCCTTCAGCCGATCCTGGGCCTGCTCGAGCAGGCCCGCATCGCTGAAGGAGATCACCCCGCCCTCGACCAGGACGTTGACGAACTGCGTCTCCTGAGGCGTCACTGCGGCGCTCCCCCCTCGGGCCTGACGCGCCAAATCCGCCCCGGACGAGCGTCATCCGGCAGCGCGCATCATGCTTGATATCCAAGCTAGAGTATACCCAAAAAGACGCCGCAGTCAACAGGGGACATATATACCCTCATTGCACCTCCCGGCCGCACGCGTCGTTGAGCTGGACGACCGGCGGCGCGCCAGCCCATGGGGCCTTGGTTTGTGCGAGAATTGTGCCACGAATGCGCACAAGAATGGGCCCGGGACTACTCAGGCTCAGCTGGAAGTCTCCTGGCGATTCCGCACCTGTTGGCTACCTGGATGGCCAGCCCCGGGCGGGCGTTGGCCTCGAGGACCAGCGGGCCGCGGTTTATGTCGAGGACGATGTCCACACCGCAGTAACCCAGTTCCAGTGCCTTGCTCAAGCGGGTGGAGATATCGATCACCTTGTCCCAGAATGGCACGTGAAGATCGCCGATGGGATTGCCGCTGTCTGGGTGCGTCTCGACGAACGCACCCCTGCAGACCCCGCCGACAGTTCTTCCGGTCTTGATGTCCACACCGGCGCCGACCGCCCCCTGGTGCAGGTTGGCCCGGCCTCCGGATGCATTGGTCGGCAGGCGCAGCATGGCCATCAGCGGCGCGCCCTTGTGCACGACCACCCTGATGTCCGGGGTTCCTCCCACTGATATCGCCGAGAAGACGTCGTGAGGCAGGATGCGTTCCTCGATAATTGCCCTGTCGGGCCGGCCCCCCAACGAGTAGAGACCTGACAGGGTTGTCGCCAGGTGATAGCGGATCTCGTCGGGAGGCACACGCCGGCCGCTGGGCGTAACAAGAGCGTCACCTTCCCGCCCAGCAATGACGAGGACACCACGCCCGGCCGCACCGCGCGCCGGCTTGATGACGAAGGATTCGCGTGCCCTATCGCCGTCGGCCGGGGCGAGCATCTCGTCAAGTCGGCCAACGTCGCCGAAGAACCGTATCACTGCGTAGGTCTCGGGGGTCGGAATGTCGTTGGCTTTGCAGATTTCCTTCGTGATCACCTTGTCGTCCACGCGCGGGTAGAACTCTCGGGGGTTGAGCTGCGAGAGCATGCCCAGATTCCGGGCATTGATGCCGAAGATGCCCTTGGCGCGAAGTTCGCTCGGCCATGCCCAGAAGAGTCGCATGATTCGGTGCCTACTTGGCCCCGTCAGGCGCATCCAGGCGGGCGAGGTCGCGGAAGCGGATCAACTCGCTGAGGCGGTAGCCGGCGTAGCGCCCCACGGCTATCAGTGCCGCAGCGACGAAGAGCTGCCCCTCGGGGTAAGTCAGGGCCAGCCGACCCAGCCACTGCCAACGCAGAACCAGCAGGCACACGGCTGCAACCGCGAAGGTGTTAAGCAGTTGCCTGGCGGCCTGCCGCAGACCGTCCTCCTGGCTCTTGATATGCAGCCTTTCGATCATCATGGTGAGGATGACGACCGGAAGCACCACCGCCCGGGCGCTGGGCGTGATCCCCAGGTGGTCGAAGATTGACACCGCCATGACCATGCACAGCACCACGATCGTCATTATCAGGCCGAGGCGCGGCACCATCAGCAGCTTGATCTTCTCCAGCAGTTGGCGGCTGAGCAGGCCGACGATCATCACCATGACGAAGACCAGCAGACCCGTGCGCCAGTCGGAGTAGACGAAACTGAGTGCCAGAAGTCCCGGCGTGAAGGTGCCGAAGGTCTGCAATCCGACCATGTTTCTGAAGATGGCGGTTATGAGCGCTCCCAGCGGCAAGAGCAGCAGGATGGCCAGGGTATGCTGCATTCCCGGTGTCAATCTGGTCAGAACCAGCACGTTGGCCAAACCGTCGCCCTGAACTGAGGGCAGATCGGGGTGATGGTAAAGCCTGCGTATCTCGAAGCGGGCCTTGATCGCGGTGACTCCTTGTGACCGGATAATGCCGAACGCGTCCCGGCGCACCGTGAGATACGTGTCCGGTACTCCCCACCTGTGGCCCGCAGTGGGGTCGCAGGCTATCCAGCGCTTGTCGATACGATACTCCACCCACACGTTTGGATGCGCTTCGCTGTCATCGTCGAGGACGAATCCCGCCACCAGCCGGGCGGGTACTCGTCCCGCGCGACAGATCGCCACCATCGCCCTTGCCCGGCCAAGCAATCCGGCTCTCTCCTGGACAATAGCCCCTACCGCGTCGCTTGGTGCACCCCGATCTGCCTTGGCTATCTTCGCGTAACAGAACTCGAAAGCCCGTTCCACGAGCTGAGCGTGAGAAGCCCTTTCCCCGACAAGCGTTCTGGAGACTTCACGCACCTCCCGGCTGGCAACCTGGACGGCTTCTTCGCTTCGCAGGAAGTAGCTCCGGGCCTTGGTGCTGAGCGCGACCGGCCCCCCACCGGCCTTCCCATTCGGATGGGCCGCAAGGTGCAGATCGAAGCTGGCCTTGATGCGATGCGCCGTGCCGCCGCCGGAGAGGGACACCGCTACAGCTTCCCTTCCGCCGGTCTTCTTCCCGCGAACGATGTCCATTGCCAGACCGGGGTGCGAGAACTCTTCACGAAAGACCCGAATATGCCGACCGCTCTCGGGCAACCCCAAGGCGATGCGTGCACCGGGCGCCTTGGCCTCGAACTCCAAGTCGTAGCTCAGTCGCCAGGCACTGTCCCCCGGCGAAAGGTATGCCTTCCCTGCAGCCCTGTACCGGACCAGGGCTGCGGCGGAACCGATCAGCACCAGAGTGATGCCTGAGACCAGGGCGAGGCGCTTCTCCTTCATTTCGGCTGAGCTTCCGCAGGCCTGTGGTTCTTCACTACGGGCTGCTCGCGCGACTCCCGGAACCTTATGCGCTGCCTGCTTTCGGCGACCTTCAGCGCCGTTAGGCAGGCCAGGCGGGCCACCTTCTCGATCTTGTCGGGCAGCAGCCGATCGGGTGTATCGCGCGGCGTGTTGTAGTCCGCGTCTATGCCGCCAAAGAGGTACATTATCGGCACCCGTGAGTAGTAGAAGTAGGTGTGGTCGGACCGGCCCAGTCTGAAGCTGCGCGGATGCACCAGCTGGAGCCCGACGTGCTTGTTCGCTTCCTGGTGGATGCGGTGAAGGCCTGGACTGGAAAGAGTGCCGACGGCGTTGATCTCGTTCTCGGCGTTCTTCCCGATCATATCGAAGTTGATCATCAGCACTGTCTTCTCGATGGGGATGGGCGGTTTCTGGGTGTAGCTGCGCGAGCCGATCTTGCCAATCTCTTCCGCGTCAAAGGTCACGAAGACCATAGAGCGCCGCGGGCGGGAGCGCATGCCGGCGCATGCGCGCGCGATCTCGATTACGGCGGCCACGCCCGCGGCATTGTCGTTGGCCCCGAAGAAAATGCCCCTCTGGCCCGCGCCGAGGTGGTCGTGATGCGCGCCAATGACTACGCACTCCTTTCGCAGGGTCTCGTCCCGCCCGGGAAGGATGCCCACCACGTTCCGGCCTATGCGCGCTGAACCGGTCACCGAGACCTTGAAGTCCAGCGTCCTGCCTCGCAGCAAGAGAGCATGCGGCTTGCGTTCGCGACCGATATCCCCGGCCAGCAGTCGCAACTCCTCCTGCTTCATGGTTGTGACCGCGGCGAGAAACTCGCATGTGACCTGTACTACGGGGATCTTTGCCTGGAACGCCGCTGTGCCTTCGGTGATTCTCAGCCACTCCGTGGCAGATACTTGCCTGCGCCAGTGCGCCGGGTTCTGAACGACCAGCAGACACGCAGCTCCACGTTCAGCGGCAGTCTTGGCCTTGTAGGCCACGCTGTCGAACTTGCGCGTCCCCCCGGCCTTGCGGAGCCATCCCGTCGTCCTCGGTCCCCAGGGCACGCCGGAGAACACGATGACCGCCTTGTTTCTGACGTCAAGCCCCGCGTACTCGTCGAACTTGATTGCCGGCGCGCTTATGCCGTATCCGGCCAGGACGCACTGGCCCGAGAAGTCCGCCTTGCCCCCCGGGATGTGGATGGGAACGTAGTCCTGATTGCGCTTGAAGTCGCCGAGAGAAACCGTGCCCAGCTTGACCTGCAGTTCGCCGGTTACCTTCAGCCCCGACCGGATATTGAAAGGCTGGAAGTAGCTGCCTCCACTTCCTCCCGGATGCAACCCCATCTTTCTGAACTCGTCCGCCACATATTCGGCGGCCTTGCGTGCGCCCGGACGACCGGCTTCGCGCCCCCGGAGTTCCGGGTCGCAGAGTTCCTTGGCGTGCTCGATCAGCTTCTTCGCCCCGATGCCTTCGAGCACATGAGCCGTATCTGCCGGCGACAGGGCCGGGGCTTCCGTGCCGCCTGCGCACGGGAGCAGCAGCCCCAGAACAAGGAACACCGGCATCGTGGCCCACAGGTGCGACGAACGGCATCTGTCAGTCGCCCGTACGGAATCGGAGCGTGATTTCCTCATTCGCCTTCTCCTTCGCAGGGAAGTGGAGCACGTACACAAACCGGCCAAAGGAATCGGCGAGGAAGGCCGACCGCGCTCCTTTTCCTTCCGGTCCGGTAAGGACCGCGAACCTCTTGGCCCCGAATCCCTCTGGTTGGTCCAGGCGGAAGAAGTACATCGCCAGCAGCCGCCGGCTGTTCTTCTTCTTGGTGGTCTTCACGATTCCTGCGGCCTGGCTCCCGGCGAACATGCGAGCGCGGTAGATGCCCGCCGCAACTTCGGGCAATCGCCGGCGAGGAACACGCAACAGTATCGTATCCCCGACCTTGAAGGCAGCGCGCATGGGCTTCCTTGCGCCTCTTGCAGGTTTGCCTCGAGCAAGGTTCAACCGCAGTTCAGGGTCTCCCCAGAATCGGAAGCTCAGGGCCACCCGGTAGACCTTCGCCCCCTCCTTGTGGCCTCTCTTCCTCTTCAGCTCCCCAAGACACAGAAAGTAGTTCCGGGCATCTCTGAGAGCCTCACCGACCGTGTTGTCCCGGTCGACCAAACCATCGGAAAGCGCCTTGGCAAAGGCGCTGCCCGACGCGCTGTGAATGCTGGTGACGCTGCCAATCAGGCCGACGGAACCGGTGTCGAAGACGCTCTGGGCAAGAGCGGGCTCCAGCGAACTGCAGCTCTGCAGGAAGACCACCGGTGCCCCGGTCAGCTTGAGTTGCTGAGTTGCTTCCACGGGCTTGCCGCGCTCATCTGCAGCCCCGCGCCTGTCTTCAACTCTCAGCCAGGACGGCGCCAACGTGTCTGCGTCGCGGCGAGCGGAAGGTTCCGGAGAGCCGGATGTCGGGCCCGCGTCGCGCTCGGTTGCGCCCGTCCCTGCGAAACCTCCATTCCACAAGTCCCACCCGCGGTCAAAGAGGTTCTGGTCGCTGACGTGCCCCTGAAAGAAGATGAAATGCGCCTTCTGCGCCGCCGCGATCACCGGGGCGTCGTTCGAGGGCTTGCCGTAGAACTCGTCGACGTGCACGCCCCTGTTCTTGAGGTCCTCCGAGTTAAAGCGAGCTACCGTTTCACAAAGGGGCAGAGCCGAGTGTCCCGTCGCCGGATTGGCGATCATCACCACCCGCGGTGCAGTTGTCGAGAACTGCCGCTCACGCGCCAGGCCGGCATTCACCAGGAGAGAGGCCTGGCTGAGCGTCGAGCAGGGTATGCGCCCTACCGCCAGGCCCACCGCCGCGCTCCTGGGGAAACCAGAGCAAGGCTCTACGCGCAGGTCGTAGCCGCCCAGTCGGGCATCACCCGTCAGCACGATGTCCGCGATGGCCTCTTCGTTGCCGATGATGGTTACAGAACGCGGCTTGATCTTGAGAGACGCGATCAGGCCCAATGCCGATCTCTCTGCGTGGCTTCCGGACTTGTCACTGCGAAGAACGATCACCGAGTTTCGTGCGAAACTGAGGTGTGGCGCGACCCATGCGGACTCGTATGCCCAGCCATTCTCAAGTTCTTCAGGGACGCGAACCAGGATGACGTTTCTTACCTTGTCACGACCCATGGCCTTGACCATCAGTTCAGAAGCTCCGGTCTGATCCAGGACCCGGGGCACCGGCCTCAACTGTCCCGCCCACGGGGGCGGCTTTCGAGCCGCATGTACGACGACCAGCACCCGCTTGACACCGAGCTGGCCGAACCCGGCAGTGAGCCTCTTGGCTTCGCTCCGATCGCCCACCGGCAGGTAGGGCACGCCCAGTCTGGTTGCGAGCGCAGCGGCCAGTATTTGTGCGCCCGGGTCACTACCGGAAGCCAGCACGACGGTATCGGCAGTGCCCCATGCACGCCTGGCCAACTCGAGACCGGCTGCTGCGCCTTCGCCTGAAAGGCGCGCAGTGAAGGTCGACTTCGCCGGCAAGAGAAGCGGCAATCTCCGATCGTCGGCATCGCGGCTCAGAAACACGCAGGACGCCGGAAGGGCAAAGGCAGGTTCACCGCCGGCTCTGGCCTTGGAACGGTCCGCGATCAGCATCAGAGGAAAGGTCCCGTCGCGGGTCAGTCTCGCGCTGAGCGCGCTGGCCATTCCGATCAACTCGACGTCGTTGTCCGGCACCACGATGAGCCCGGAGGAAGCAGGGAACTTCTCATCGAGAGGCCGCGCGCTCGCGGCGTTCCTGCCTTCCTCGCTGGGCTTGACTTCCTGTCTGTCGGCATCTGCCGCGCTGGCACCCGACTGCAGAACCAGCGCCAACAGTACCGCCAGCGCCCTGGTGGCATGCCATCCGCCCTGGTGCGTCTGTCTTCCGGTCAAGTTCATTGTCTTACTGCTCCTTGTCGGTGCCCAATTCCTCAAGTACTTCGGGCATCTAGCAACAGTCGTGCCGTTTGAAGACGCATGGCCCACCAGCAGCTAACCGACGACGGGACGCAGGATACGAGCAACTACTGGAACGGGCTGCCTTGGACGAAGGTCCGGAAGCCCCCATCTGTAAAGCCGCTTGGCAGGGGATGCGTCAATCTACCTGCACCTCGGGGACCGGGCGAACCCCGTGGATTCGAGGCGTCAGGAGCGCTCGCGGTGTGCCCGGAGAACCGGGACAACTGAAGCCCCGATTCCGAACGCCGTGGCGGGCATTGCGAACAGCACCATTCGACCGCCGTAGAACACCCGCACGTTGCCGTCGGTAGCTGAGACGACAAACGCTGTGGACGCGGTGCGGGCCGTGGCGGCAGCGGCCGCCGCGTGCCGAGCACCCAGTCCGATTGGCAGATCCACATTCACCTGAGAGGCAACCAGGAAGGCCCCTGCGGTCTGAATGAACCCGTCGCCGCGAACGACGAAGGCGCCGTCGAGCTTCGAAAGCTCCACCAAGGCATCGTGTATGGCAGGATTCGTAATCGTCCGGGAGACCGCGTCGTGTCCCTGAAATGGATTAGGGATGAGTTGTCTGGACCCCTCCAGCACCTTCAGAGAATCGCCAAGCATGAGAGTCGCGCCGACTCGCTTCCCGCGTCGCGCTGCCCGGGCGATCTTGAGGGCAACGGCAACAGCGCATTCGAGCGTCCTGGGCTGAATCCCGACAGTCAGGCTCATGAGTTCCGCAAGCGCTGTCTTCTCAAGGCCTGGCTCTATCTCCGTGATGACCACCACGCTTGCCTCTCCTGGATAGGCATCCCGCCCCGTCACGCAGACCACGCGTTCCCCGACCGAGACCCTGTTGGTCCTGAGAGCGACAGAAAGTACGTGGCGGATCTGCCGGAGCTTGTCGCTCGCGTGGATGGACAGTCGCAGCACGGTCAGGCCGACACCTCTCAGGACATCGAACGTCTCGGCGGACTCGGTGGCGGCGATGAGGCGGCAGCGACCTGCCAAGTCCGTGAGATGCCTGGCCAATGCCCCGCGTTCGGTGATGCAGATGACAACATCAGCGGCTGTTGCTTCCGCTATGCGGACTGCCATCCCGGCCCGTTCGAGGTCAGGACAAGAGGCCATCTGGACACCAGTGGATCGCTCGGACATGCGCCCTGTGATTCCTCATCCCGGTCACGGCGTGCTGGTATCGCAACACTCTGTTCAAGCCCTTCATCAACGGACCGATGCGCTGAAAGGCGATGCCCGGCAGAACGAAGAGCCCCGAACTGATCATCGCCCCCGCGGCGATGCTGGAAACGCCCCAGAGCCCCAGCTGGCGCTTAAGAGTCATGGCTCAACGTTTGAAGAGCGAGCCAATCCGTGGGCTCACGCCGGCCGCATCCTCAAACTGATAGCGTCGCTTCCTCGCTTTCGAGGCAACGACGCTTTCCCAGAACTGAGTAGACCAGTGGAACCAGAATGAGCGTTATGAACGTCGAACTCAAGAGCCCACCGATAACCGCCCGGGCCATCGGTGCCTGGGCTTCGCCCCCTTCGCCCAGCCCTATCGCCAGCGGTATCAGCGCCAGGCAGGTGGTCAGCGCAGTCATGAGAATGGGTCGCAACCGCCGCCGCCCGGCCTCGGCGATGGCCGCGTTGAGTTCCATGCCATCGCGCTGCCTGAGCAAGTTTGTGTGGTCGACCAGCAGGATGGCGTTGTTGACCACGATGCCTGCAAGCATTATGCAGCCGATGAAGGACTGGAGGTTCAGCGTCGTCCGGGTGAGAAAGAGCATCAGGATCACACCGATGGCTGCAAACGGCACCGAGAACATGACCACCAGCGGATCACGCAACGAATCGAACTGGCAGGCCATCACCATGTACACCAGGATCACCGCCAGCAGGAAGCTGATCATCAGCTCCCGGAAGGCCTTCTGCTGTTCCTGGTAGTCCGCGCCCAGGCTGATGACGTAGCCGGGTCTCTTGGGGATCCTGCTCAGGCGCTCGACCACGTCGCGTCCCACTGAACCGACGTCCCGGCCACGGATGTTCACGCGGATGTCGACCATGCGTTCCTGGTCCTGTCGGTCGATGATCACCGGGCCGGAATGCGGCCGGGCCTCGACCACGTTGCGCAAGGCCACCGGTTCACCGGCGGCGTTGGCGACGGTCAGGTCCAGAACTTCGTCGAGCGACATGTTCCGGGAGTCGCGCAGCTTGACCAGGATGCGGAATTCGTCGCCACTCTCGCGGAACTGCCCGGCACTCGAGCCTGAGAGCGCGGTTTCCAGCGATCTACCGATGGCCGTGACGCTCAGCTGCATTTCCTCGGCCTTGGCGCGGTCCACGCGAATAAGCTGCTCGGGTGCACCGGCAGTGCGGCTCAGGCGAGTGTCGCTGACGCCGGGAATGTCCTCGATGAGGTCCTCCGCCTGCCGGGCCAGAGCGTCCGCAACCTCCAGGTCGTGGCCGCGGATCTCCACGGTGAGCCGTTCCATACCGCGGGTGGCCATGCGCATGATGAACAGCCCCTGTCCCTTGCGGGTGCGGATCTTAACGCCGGGAATGTGCTTGAGGCGCCTGGCCAGGTCCGACGCGATTTCCTCGTCTGAGCGAGTGCGCTGGTCGCGGGGCTTCAGCGACAGACGAAACTCGCCGGTGTGCGAACCTCCCGGCCGCCAGGGGCGCCCGCCTATGAAGCCCTGGGAGTTCTCGACTTCCGGTGTGCTCTCCTTGATGATCCGGTAGACTTCCAGGAACCGGTCTCGAACCACGTCGGCGCGCGTGCCCACGGCCATCTCCCCGTCGACGTCCACTTCGCTCTCGTCGACTTCGGGCATCATCTCGGTGCCGACCAGCGGGGCCAGCGTCAAGCTGCCTCCGAGAAGCAAGACACATGCCGCTGCGCCGATCAGGCGGTGGTTCAACGCCCAGCCCAGCAGAGCCTTGTAGCCGTCGTCCAGACGGGCAAGCGTAGCGGCCCCGAGGGCGATCATCCCGGAAAAGGGTCCGGCGGTGCGATGCTTCTGGGCCTGCGGTACGGAACGCATCATCTTGGCGGCGAGCACCGGCACCAACCACACGGCCACCACGAAAGAGCAGGCCAGCGAGAAGGCCACGACCAGGGCCAACTGTCGGAACATCTCCCCGGCGATCCCGCGCATGAAGATCAGCGGCAAGAACACGACCATGGTGGTCAGGGTGCTGGCCAGAATGGCCGAGGTCACCTCTTCGCTGCCCTGTATCGCCGCCTCTCTGCGGCTCATGCCGGAGTCTCGCAGGCGCAGGGTGTTCTCCACCACCACGATGGAGTTGTCCACCAGCATGCCCACGCCCAGGGCCAGACCGCCCAGGGTCATGATGTTGATGGTGAAGCCGCTGAAGTGAATCAACAGGAAGGTAGCCACGATCGACACCGGGATTGACGCGGCTACGATCGCGGTGCTGCGCAGGCTTCTGAGAAAGAAGAGCAGCACGGCGATCGCGAAGAACCCCCCGTAGACGGCGGACCGGCCGAGGTTGCGGATTGAATCCTCGATGTACTTGGAGGAGTTGATGATCGGCGACACCGCGATCTCGGGCATGTCGCGGTTGATCATCTCGACCTCGGCAAGAACGCCGCGTGCCACTTCGACGGTGTTCGCGCCGGACTGCTTGTTGATGCTCAGACTTATACCCGGCTTGCCGTTTATCAGTATGTAGTTGATCTCCTCCACCCAGGAGTCGCTCACGTCCGCGAAGTCGCGGAGACGCACCGGCGCCCCCTTGCGAACCGCCACCAGCGTGTTGCGCAGTTCGTCGAGGCTCTCGTACGTGCCGGGAGTGCGAATGCGCACGTCCTGGTTGCCGAAGCGAATCGCGCCCGCCGGGAGGTTTATGTTGCCCTCCTTGACACGTGCCAGCACCTGGTCCAGCGGGATGCGCAGGGCCTTCAACTTGTCCCGGTCGATGTCCACGTGAATCTCACGCTCTCGGCCGCCACGCACATCCACTGCAGCAACACCAGGCACCCGCTCGAGTCTGTACTTGACCTGCTTGTCAACCATCCGGCGCAGCAGGGTTGGATCTATGTTTCCGGCAACTCCGAGGATCAACACCGGGAACTCAGAGGGGTTGAATTTCCGCAACGTCGGGCGCGACGCCTCTTCCGGCAGCGCTGCCAGGATACGATCCAGACGATCCCGCACGTCATTGACGGCCGCGTCGATGTCCGTACCCCAGGCGAAGGACACCGTGACCCGGCTCCTGCCCTCCGACGATTGCGAGCCGATTTCCTCCACGCCCGTGACCGCCGCGACCGCCTCCTCGATCGGGCGGGTCACGAGTTCCTCGACTTCCTCAGGGCTTGCGTTCTCGTACTCGGTACTGACGCTGATGCGCGGCATCGTGACGTCCGGCATCAGGTCGACCGGAACGCGCACCAAGGCCACGCCGCCCAGGATCAGCACCAGGCACGTCGCCATGACGGCAAAGACCGGGTGCTCAACGGAGAATCGCGAGAGCTTCATCTGCGGTCCCTGCCCTTGATGCCGGAGGACTCGGTCCTGGGGCCCGCTCCTTCACTGCGTTCCATTTCGGCCTTGGTGCCGTCTCGCCTGGCCGTCAGCACAACATCAGTGCCGTCCGAAAGCAGGTGGTGCCCCAGAGTGACTACCGACCCCTTGAGGGACGGCTCTACGACTTCAATGAGATTACCCTCGGCTATTCCCGTCTTGACGGCGATGAAGCGCGCCTTGGCTGCGGCCTCTTCAATCACGAAAACGCCCTGCTGCTCCTTGTAGCGAGCCAGGGCCTCCCTGGGAATGACCGTGGCGTTCTCGTGCCGATCGAACTCCACTCGCACCCTTACGAACATGCCGGGCTTGAGGATCAGCGTGGCATTGGGAACGTCCAGTTCGATGCGCGCCTGTCGCGAGGCTTCGTGCAGCACCTGGGATATCAGGGCAATGCTGGCAGGAAACGTTCTTCCGGGAAAGGCATCCGTGGAGACGGCGGCCTTTTGCCCGACCTTCATTATGGGGTAATCGCGTTCCGTTACGTGGATCACGGCCACAAGGCTGTTGATCTCCACAATGCTCAGTATTGGCGTATTGGGAGTGAGCATTGCGCCCACGTCCACGAAACGCTCTCCCACGTGGCGAACCCGGGCCTTGTCGGGTCCTTCGCCCTCCTGATCATCAAGACCCCAGTTGGCGTACACTTTCGTATCATCCAATCGCAGATCGGCCGCCTTGAATGCTGCTTCCTTCTGTGCCTGGAGGGCCTGGGCCACATCCAGGTTGGCCTTGGCGATGCTGAATTCGGATTCGGCGGTGTCGACCTCGGACTTCGAAGAGATGTTCTTGGCGTGCAACTCCTTGAGGCGCTTCAGCTCTACCTCGGCGAGGGCCAGCTTGGCATTGCACTGACGAACACCGGCGGCGGCCACCGCCATTTCGGCCCTGGCCTGCAGCATCTGCTGCCTGTACTCGGCGTCGTCGATGAGCGCGATCAACTGCCCGCGTCGAACAGGGTTGCCCAGTCGCACCGTGAGTCTCTCGAGTCTGCCGCCCGCCTTGGACGCGACCAGGAACTGGCTGGAGGGATTCAAGGTGCCGGTAAAGACTCGGACATCCCGGACCGTGGCTGTCCGGACGGGTGCGAGTTCCACAGCGACGGCGTCTCTTGGCCGGCCGCGCTGGCCGCGCTGCGACACACTCTGAGACACAGTCCCGTACACCTGCCACCCGAGCAGTCCCGCCACGCCCAGGACGACAAGGGTGATTATGAGCTTCTTCATGGCCAAGACTCCCGAGTTCTGCAACAGCCGACTAGACGCAATCCGACCTGCCGGCAAGCTCCTGGGCGAGGCGGGCGTAGACCTTCTGCCCCAATCGCGGACGAGCGCGCGCGAGCCTCGCCAGGTCCTTGCCCGTGACTCGCAGCAGCTGGCATTCGCTGACGGCCTCGATCGTGTCTCGCGCCGGGACGTCCCGCAGCAGGCCGGCCAGTCCGAAGGAGTCTCCGGGTCGCAGTCGACCGGGCTCGGTTCCCGAACGCAGTACGCGCAGTGCGCCCGACAATACCCGCGAGTAGGCCGGGACCGGTTCGCCTCGCCGCTGGACGTCGACGTCAGCGTCTACGGTCGTGAGGTGACTTATGTTGGCGAGGCGCAGGAGTTCGCGCATGAGCAGGTCGCCAAACACGGGCATGCCGCCGAGGATCTTCACCCTGTTCTGGATCGCGCCGGCGTGATCGCGCGACGCCGAGGTCGTCCTCTTGGGCGACTCCACGGCAGCCGTCACTACCGTGATGTTGTCGCTGCCGCCGCGCGCGTTGGCGAGGTCAACCAGTCTTCGGGAAGCGTCGGCCGGATCGCCGTCGAGCGCTGCCAGCAGGTCCTCGGGCGCTTCCAGGTGACGGCTGAGCCCGTCAGTGCAGAGCAGGAAAACGTCGCCGGGGATCAGGTCGAAGAGCAGAGTGTCGGCCTGAACCAGCGGCCTGGAACCTACGGACCTGGTCAGGACCTTTCCGTACTGACTGCGGATCTCATCCTCAGCCGCTATGATGCCGGCCCGCGCGAGATCGTGGGCATAGGTGTGGTCGTCGCTCAGCAAGTGGACCTCCTCGTCTCGGAGCAGGTACAACCGGCTGTCACCAACATGCCCCATCACTGCCCGGTCGGCGACGGTCAACAGGAAGGTCAGGGTGGAGCCCATTCCGGTGTATTCAATGCGGGACTTGCTGAGGTCGTGCAACCTGCCGCACACGCTGTTGACGAGGCCCTCGACGAAGCGGATGATCTCTGAGTCCGGGGTGGCATCCCGCCGAAAGCCCTCGATCGTGCCGCTTTCCAATTCGACCTGTTCGCGCGTGTACTCCGCGGTCTTCCTGGCGGCCAGACCTCCGGCGAGATGACCACCCATCCCATCGCAGACCAGGTAGAGCCCTAACTGGTCGTCGGCAAAGAACGCGTCCTCGTTGTCTTTGCGCTTCTTACCGATGTGGGTGTATCCGTATCCCTTTGTGTTCATGACCCGATCTCCCTCAAGCGTCTTATCGCCGCGCCGGTGCCTCTGTCCGAACCACTTCACGGCTCGAGCGTGAGCAGCATCCTGGTCTGCTGGGGGTGGCGCGCTATGAAGCGCAACTCGTCGGCGACCAGCGGTTTCTGCTTGGCCACGTTGGCAAAGCGCACCAGTTCGAGGATCTCGCGGGCTTCCGGCTCATTCTTGAACTCGATCTCCAACCGCTCGTAAACGTTTCTGAAGCCCTTTATGCCGCTGTACTCGCCCACCACGATCTGTCGGCCGGTTTCGACAACCTCCGGTTCGCCGCGGCCCAGACTCTCGAAGTCGTAAAGCTCGTAGTTGCGGCGGTCTTTCAAGATACCATCGGCATGAATGCCGGAAGCGTGGGCGAAAGCATTGTCGCCTACGCCCACCTGGTTGATGGGGATAGGCACGCCGAAGGCGTAGGAAGCGTACTTGGCCAGGCGCCATATCTTGGACAGGTCCACGTTGGGATCCAGCGAGTAGGCCTTTTCGAACCCGGCTGCCTTCTGGACCGCCAGGATCACCGACAGAAGATCCGCGTTGCCCGCGCGTTCACCCATGCCGTTCACGCAGGTGTTGATGTAGGCATCCACGCCGGCATCTACCGCTGCCTTGGCCCCGGCGACGGAGCAGGCTACGGCCATGCCCAGATCGTTGTGGCAATGAAGTTCGATCGGCAATTTCGTGGCTTCGGCAAGTTCACTGATACGATCGTAGATGCTGAACGGACTGTCGTAGCCCAGCGTGTCGCAGTAGCGGATCCGGTCTGCCCCGTGATCCCTGGCGGCCTGGGCGAACTTCACGAGGAAGGGCATGTCGGTGCGCGAAGCGTCTTCGGCGTTGACACCGATCGTGGACGCACCCATTGACCTGGCCGCGTCCACGGCCTGGACCGTGACGCGAAGAACATCGTCGCGGGTCATCTTTCCCTGGAACTTGCCGCGAGTCATCTGCTCCGACGTGGAGATAGACAGATTGAGATCCTTGACTCCCGTCAACTCCACGCCGAGTTTGACGTCATCCGGAACCGCACGCAGCCACCCTCCGAGCACGATGGGACTGAGCACGCCCTCGTCGGCGAGGCTCAGATTGGCCTTGATGTAGTTGGTCTCGTGCCGTGTGGCGGGAAAACCTAATTCGCTCTGGTAGACGCCGAGGCCGTTCAGGTACAGGTTGATCAGGGTCTTCTCGAGCTTGGCGAGTCCCAGCTTGGCTGTCTGGACGCCGTCCCGGTTGGTGACATCCAGGATATACACGGTGGGCGTGGACATCTCTATGTCTCCTCTGTCGGTGCAGCGCGGGAGTTGTGCCGGTCGGCGCCCGAGGAGATTCGCTTTCGAAGCGACGCCAGCCTCCTCTGGGCCGAGCCAGCACCGGCTTCGATCTCGAAGTTGCAGCCGTTCTTGCCGGTGTGCTTGACCTTGTACATCAGCGTGTCCGCCGCCCAAACCATCGCGGCCACGGACGCCGGAGGCGTCTCGAAGGTTACGACGCCGATGCTGGCAGTCACATATCGAAGCGCGCTGTCGTCCTTGCTGCCCTGGCGGAACCGGTCCATTAGCCGGTCGAAGACGGGCTTCGCCTGCCCGGATCGCGTCTCCGGGAGAAGTGCTGCGAATTCGTCCCCCCCCACGCGAGCGACCAAGTCGTGTGCGCGCAAGGCGGACCTAATGGTCTGCGCGGCCTTGCGGAGAATCCTGTCACCCTCTCTGTGTCCGTAGAGGTCGTTGACCACCTTGAAGTTGTCGAGGTCGATGTAGGCCACTGTCAGCGGGTGTCCGTAACGCTGGGCACGGGCTATTTCGGCCGCCGCGTCTTCATGGAAGGCCCGCACATTGGCCAGGCCGGTGAGGTGGTCTATGCGGCCTGCGCTTCGCTCCCTGTCGAGAGCCGCTCTCAATGAGGCGAGGAGCCCCCCTCCGATCGCGAAGAACCCCAATCTCATCACCGCGTTCCAGTAGACCACCGGGTTGCTGAAGCCCTCCTGCCTGAGCGACGCATCCGCGAAGAACCAGGCGACCATTGCGAATGCTGCCATCGCCAACGCCGCCTTGGCTCCGATGGTCCACGCCGCCAGCAACACCGGCACCAGGTAGAACAGACTGATGCTCAGCCGGTAGCCCGTGTGGTAGTCGAGCAGACCCGCCAGGACGACCAGGAGCAGACAGGCGCCTGCCAGGAGGACTTGCCTGTACCTCGCGAACGATAGCGTTGTCATGGCCGCATCCTCCGGGCGTCAGTTGAGATGCTTGCAGCGAAGTGGCTTCGTATCGCGAGATAGAAATCGTGACCGCTGATCCTCCGGGCTGACTTCGTGCCGTGGCGCCTGCCGGCGGGGCCGTATTGGGCGCGCAGGAACCTCGAGAACTCCTGTCTGACCGGCCCCACGCCCATGACCAGGATGCCCTCCGTGCCCGCAAGCCTGTGCAGAATCTGATCGAAAAAACGCCCCATCTGCCGGTTCCTTTTCCGGGCGGCGGTAACCTCGCCTGAATGCTCCCGTTGGTTGTGGCAAATTCCGCCGGGAACGTGCTCGCCGCAACCGATCTCCGACTTGATTTCGACGAGTTCCTCAGATCCATCGGTCAGGATGATCACAAGTGCCCGTGAGTAGTCCAGCCACAGCCCCGCGTACCTGGCCATCTCATGTCCTTTCTCTCGTCGCACCCCCCGCTACCAGTCCTCGTCATCTGGTGGAGCGTATGCCGACGCTCTCTTCTTCTTCGGAATCTCAGTCACCAGCGCCTCGGTGGTCAGCAGCAGTGTGGCCACGCTGGCGGCGTTCTCCAGCGCGCAGCGCACCACCTTGGTGGGGTCGAGTATGCCGGCCTTGACCAGATCCTCGTAGACCTCGGTATCAGCGTTGAAACCGAAGGCCCCCTTGCCCTGCCTGACCTTTTCGACCGCAACCGCCCCCTCGACGCCCGCGTTCTCGGCGATGATCCGCAGCGGGTGCTCCAGCGAACGAAGGACTATGCCGAAACCGATCTTCTCATCTTCTTCCAGCTGCGCCGCGGCTGCCGCCTGACCCGCCCGGACGAGAGCAACTCCGCCCCCGGGCAGCACGCCCTCTTCGACGGCCGCGCGGGTGGCGTGCATGGCGTCCTCGATGCGGGCCTTCTTCTGCTTCATCTCCGCCTCGGTGGCGGCTCCCACCAGCACCTTGGCCACGCCCCCGGCCAGCTTGGCCAGGCGCTCCTGGAGCTTCTCGCGGTCGTAGTCGCTGGTGGTGGTCTCGATCTCCTTCTTGATCTGCTCGATGCGCCCCTTGATATCCGCGCTCTTTCCCGCGCCCTGGATGAGAATGGTCGCGTCCTTCTCGACCACCACCTTCCTGGCTTGGCCCAGGTCAGTGAGCTTGAGGCTCTCGAGCTTGAGGCCTAGCGACTCGGTGATCGCCTTGCCGCCGGTGAGGACGGCGATGTCCTCGAGCATGGCCTTGCGCCGGTCACCGTATCCAGGGGCCTTGACCGCACAGCAGTGCAGCATGCCACGCAGCCTGTTGACCACCAGCGTGGCCAGGGCCTCGCTTTCCACCTCTTCGGCAATGACCAGCAGTGGTTTGCCGGCCTGTGCAACCTTCTCCAGAAGCGGCAGGAAGTCCTTGATCTTGCCGATCTTCTTCTCGTGAATCAGGATCAGGCAGTCTTCCAGCACCGCCTTCATGCCCTGCGGCTCGGTGACGAAATAGGGCGAGAGGTAGCCGCGGTCGAACTGCATGCCTTCGACCAGTTCGACCGTGGTATCCAGGCTCTTGCCTTCCTCGATTGTGATGACGCCGTCCTTGCCGACCTTGTCCATGGCGTCGGCGAGCACCCGGCCGATCTCGGGATCGTTGTTGGCGGCCACCGACCCGACCTTCTCGATGTCTTCGCGACCCTCGACCGGTTTGGATAGATTCTTCAGCTCTGCGACGAGCAGGGGCACGGCACGATCGATGCCCTTCTTGATTGCCAGGGCGCTGGCTCCGGCGGTGACGTTCTTGAGGCCCTCTTCATAGATGGCGTGGGCGAGAATGGTGGCCGTGGTAGTACCGTCACCGGCAACATCGGAGGTCTTCGAGGCAACTTCACGTACCATGCGCGCGCCGATGCTCTCGTACTTGTCGGGCAGATCTATCTCCTTGGCTACCGTAACCCCGTCCTTGGTGACCAGCGGGGCGCCGTAGCTCTTCTCAATAAGCACGTTGTGCCCCCGCGGGCCGAGCGTGGCGGCCACGGCCCGAGTCAACTTGTCTACACCTCGCCGGATTGCCTCGCGGGCCTCCTGGTCGTAGGCGATCATCTTGGCCGGCATCTGTTCTCTCCCTCAGCCCAGGACAGCCAGGATGTCCCCCTCGCTCACGAGGAGGTATTCCTCACCGTCGATCTTCACTTCGTTGCCTGCGTAATCGGCGAAGAGCACCCGGTCACCCTTCTTGACGGCCGGGGGCACTCGCTCACCGCTCTCCAGCATCCGGCCGGATCCGACGGCTGTCACCCGGCCCTCCTTGGGTTTCTCCTTTGCCGTGTCCGGGAGTACAATGCCGCCGGCGGTCTTCTCTTCGGCCTCGCTGCGCTTGACGAGAACCTTGTCACCCAGTGGTTTTAGCTTCATCGCTGCTATCCTCCCGACTGGCCCGCCTCCAGCTGCGGGCCCTGATCTCATCGAAGAAAGGCGTGGAGCGCTTCTCCACGCATCTGGCCGCGTAGAGGTACATGGCCGCCGACCAGGTCTGCCAGTTCTGACCGGAAGGCTCCGCGGTCTGCGCCTTGATCCACTCGTTGAAGGCAAAGGACATCTCCGGCCCACCGCCACGGGACACAAGTTCCGTGAGCGCCAGAAGCTTTCTCCGCGCGACCCGCTGATAGCCCGCGGCCACCATCGCCGCCACGTAGAATCCACAAATGAACGGCCACACGCCGCCGTTGTGGTAGTCGCCCACGTGATTGAAGCGGTCGTAACGGGCCTTCCAGTCCGGATCGGTGGGCCGGATATAGGGAAACAGGTTGGGAGGCAGTTCCCCGACAAGCTCGCCATTCTCGCGCATGGCGGCGCACTCGCGCTCGACCCAGGCGATGATCCTCCTGGCACGCGAACGGCTGGCGATTCCGGACAGGATCGCCAGCGAATTGCCCAGCAGGTCGAAGCGCTCGCTCCCGAAGTGCTTGTAGGCCCAGAGCGCGTAATACGGCTTGCGGCGGATGACCAGGTTCCCGTGTACGTGCCGCTGGTGAGTGCGGGAGAGCACGGTGAAGCAGTTCATCATCCTCTTGACCAGCGCGGCATCCTCGACCCTGCCGTGCAGGTGCAGGTAAGCGTGCACGAGAGCGTTGACGTACAGACAGAAGCCGGGGACCCACTGCTCGTCGCGCCAGTCGCTGGTAGGCTGCTGCGCCACGATCAGGCGATCCTCGGGGCTCTGATAGGCCATCCAGGTCAGGGCCTTGTCTCCTGCCTCGCGTAGAAAGGCGGGTTCGCCGGTGTGCCGGCGATAGAGACCCAGGCCGAAGAGAAAGAGCGGCGTGGTGTCGCTGGCACCCCGGTCCTCGCGGTTGTGCGCCAGCGAAGGAATATGCCCGTGCGGGCTCTGGTTGCGGGCGAGGGCCTCGAGCGTCCTCCGGACCGCCTCCACCAATCTGGCCTCGCCGCTGAGCAGCATGCCCAGCGAACTGATCATGATGTCCCGGGTGTAGGGCTCGGGATACCCCCAGGCAGCCGCACGGGGCAGCCCCCTGTGGGGGCCCCTGCTGTTGTTGAGCAGCACCTCCACGGCCGCCTCCTTTGCCGCCGTCACCTGTCGGGACGTCTTGTCATTCATGACTCAAGTCACTCCCAGTTCTGCCGCAACGAACTTCATGAAGCGCCGGGCTACTGCGCGGTAGTCGTAGAGTTCCACCGCGCGCTGGCGGCCGGCCTCGCCCATGCGACGTCGAAGTTCCGGATCCGACATCAGGTCCATCAGGTAATTGGCTATGTCGTGCACACTGGCCCGGAAGTCCACCGAGCGGGGCTGGTCGAAGACCACCCGGTGATGAGCCTCGTAACCGGACTCCTCGCCGAGTTCGGTTTCCATCATGCGTACTTCCATGGCCACGTTGGCGAGAAAGGCCGTTTCCCCGTGCACCAGCGTGTCCGCCGGCCCCATGGCGTTGATGCTGATCACCGGCTTGCCGCACGCCCCCGCCTCCACCTGGGGCATCCCGAAGCCCTCCAGGCGCGAGGGCGCCGCGTAGATGTCGCAGGCAGACATGAGGTAGGGCATGAAGTCCCTGGAGAGCACGTTGGTGGTGTAGACCACGTGATCCTGAATTCCGAGCGAGGTGGCCAGCTGCAGGTCTTGCAGGTTCTGCGCCTCGGTCCTCGGTTGGGGCCAGACCTTGCAGACGTACTTCCACTTGGGCGCCTTCTTGGCGTTGATGGCCAGCGCCTGCATGACCTCCTGCGAACCTTTCGAGGCCGCATCACCACCGACCGTCAGGATCATGAGTTCGTCCGGGGCCACGCCCAGCGCCTCGCGCACCGCGCCGACCTTGGGGTCATCCCGGGTCCGGGGCGCGAACGCATCGGTGTCGCAGCCAACGGGCAGCACCCTGATGTGCTCACTCTCGATGCCGTCGCGGACATAGACGTCTTTGACCCAGTTGGAGGTCACCAGGATGAGCGGCAGCTCATTGAGCGCCTCGCGGTAGTTGGCGATGTAGCCGTCGGCCACGTACCAGGGCACGCACTTCACGCCGAAGCGCTGCGGGTGCAGCACTATGTGCGGCGTATGTCCCCAGTAGCCCACGCCGATGGTCACGTCGGGCTTGAACCAACGGTAGTACCACTCCTTCTCCTGGGCGGATTCGAAGTGCACTCCGTGAGCGTCGACACCCTCGGCCAGCAGACCCCTGTAGAGCAAATCGCCCTGAGTGGCCAGACCGCCCGGACTGGGCGGGTAGTCGTAGAGCACCAGGACCTTCATTTCGCCCTCTCCTTCGTCTCTGAATCCTCCGCGCTCCTCAGGGAGCGCAGGTCCCTGCAACTGAAGGCCTCCACGCGTGGCGTTGTCCGCGCCTCGAAGCTGTCTTCAGAAAAGCCGTAGACCCCCGTGATGATCTCGCGCTTCCGGCGCCATAGGTCTTCCGGCAGTTCACACGTGAAGTCCGCGTCTTCGATCGCCTTGGGCAAGTGGCAGTGGTCGCCATCGCTGTAGGCGAAACTCCACAGGGCGTCGGCCTGCAGCCGGCGCATGCGCCACAGGACCCCCATTGCTTTCCCCACCTCTTCGTGTCTTCTGTGCCGGGTGTATTCCCCATCCCGACTGTGAGTGAGCAACAGGTCGTATGGCACTCTCGGCAGGATGCTGAGGATGGTCGACTCGACGGCCGGACCCGGCAGGGGGTCCTGCTCCGGGCCATCGTCGAGGTCGGCCATGTTGCCCACGGCGCCGTAACGCCGCAGAGCCCGGTAGAATCTCGCGGAGCGATCGGGGTCCTTCGCGCGGCAGAGGCTGACCACCGTCCAGCGCCATTCCGGATGCATCAGCATGAACCCCCCGCACCACAACGTCTCGTCGTCGGGATGGGCGACAACCACCGCGGCGCGCGTTCCGGTGCCGAGCTCGGCAGGCAGGTTTCGGTTCACGTGTGCAGGTCCTAAGGAAAGCCGGTGCGAGTTCAGTGCCCGGTGGGCAGTGTACCCGTGCCCGAGAGGCTGCCTGAGGAGAGACGGAGTCTCCGGGAAAACCCCTCCTGGCGGTGCAGGATGTCGCTGGCGCCTCCCGGCCAGTGCTGGCCGTGGCAGGTCTTCTGAAGCAGGAGGTCGAAGTCCTCAGTAAGGATCAACCACTCCTCGTCCTCTCCCTCGCTCGGGCGCTCCCCCGGCGTGGCTACCACTTCGCTGGCGGCCGCTTCGGTAAACTCCCCGGAAGGCCTCACGACTCCGAGCCGGACTCGGTAGTCGGTCTCCGGTTCGACGTGGAGGTACCAGTTGCCGGTGGAAGGATCGACCGGCACATCAAAGAACCGGCCCTCGCAACGCGGCTCCGCGACTTCCTCCAGGCGCAGCACCCAGATCCCGGACTCGAGTTCCGTGCGTTGGCCGCAGATTCGTTCGCGAGCACCGCCGCCCAGTTCCCAGTAGACGAAGATGCAGCGTGGGTCCCGGGCCATGGCGACGACCCGGTCATCTTCGTATCCGCGGGGCAGCTCGGGACCGCGGTCGACGTAGCCGGAAACCGGAACCGGCGGGACGGGAGGCACGACATTCAGATTCGTAGGCGGACCGGCGGGCTGAAGACGGCGCCTGGAAGCTCCTCCAGGCAAGGTCTTCTTCCGGCGAACGGTCTTCGACTTGGATCGAGTCGCCCTCTTCTCTCTTGTGGAGGTTGTGGGGGACGGGGCGGGCTTCTCAGCAGGGGACCGCACGTCCCCGTCGGCGGCGCGCAGCGCAGGCACTGTCGTGTCCTTGCGCTTGCGCTGCCTCCTCCCGATTCGTCCTCGCCCCGTCCCCCCGCGTGAGGACCCGCGCGGCTGGTCTTCGGAAACCGTCTTCCTCCTGACCATGGCTCAACTCCTCATCGCCGGGCTTATGCCCCCGGCCACCGCATCAGGCCCCGACGCCACCTCAGTTGCAGCAGCCCTTGGACTTCTTCTTGCCACCCCCCGACTTCTTCGCGGCAGCCTTCGGGGTGTCCTTCTTTGCGGCCTTGCTTGACTTCTTCATTGCACCTTCTCCTGATTGCCCGGTCTTCCTCTTTCAGGACCCGCGGTTCGACGCGGGACTCCCGTTACGCTCTCCCCGGAAATGCCTCAGACTCGGCAAGTCTCTGGCGCAACGGACGCCAGTACGTTGCCGCGCGACAGCGACCAGTCCGCCAGATCCTCGGGACTGACGGCTTGCGGTCGGTCGCTCGCTCCTCCTGCCTTCTCCTCGCTTGCCTTGCGGCACCCGGAGCACGCGAGAGGGCCGAACGCGAATGCCAAGGCTGCCAAGAAGGTCCATTGGGGCATCCCGGTTTCCTCCTCACTTCTCGTCCTCATCGCCTTCAGGCTCGGGCGCAGGCGTTTCCCTGTCGCCCTTGTCCTCACCGTCTGGCCCCGCCGGAGCTTCGACCTCATCCTCGTCCCCGGCGTCTTGCCCCTTGCCGCATCCGGCACCGCCCAGGAAGCAGAGGGCGAACGCGGCCAGAAGTACCGCCAGCCACTTGAGTCTGTTCTTCACGACCGATCCTCCTACCGGCTCTATCCGTGACAGCCCATCTGGTCCGGACTGAGGGTGTTTAAGATCCAGCGGGCTCGCGCCCCAGCGTTTTCGGCGGGTTCGTCACAGGTGTGCTTCCAGGCAACCGATGCTTGGGGCGCGAGCTTTGGTTCGGACACCCCTGCCGGAAGAACCCGGTCCCGCACGCCCCCATCCGCAATTGCCTTCTTAGCCAGCAGCGCATCCATGACTCGCTCTCCTAGCCCTTGAGCCGGATGGTCCTGCCCTTGTCCCCGGCCGATTCCAGCTTGTCTTCCCTGGCCAGCCAGCCGATCGCCTGGTTGGCCAGGTTGGCCGGCAGGCCGGCGGCCCGGGCCAGCCTCGACTCCGGCATCGGACCTTCTTCCTTCAGCGTCTTCCAGATCTTGCCGGCAGCATCGCCGATTCTGTTCTTCATGATCTTCCTCCATTCAATCCGGTTACGGACCCAACGTGCATGACACATAGCAATCGCCGTGCCAAGTCCCTTCCCGACGGGAATGTCCGCATGTCGTTAGAATGAGCCGCTTATGTCAGGGAAGGCCTGCCGAACGACCCGGGCCCGGCCTTGTACCGTCAGTAGTCTTGCCGTGTGCAAACTGGACTGGCAGTGGCTCACACTGAAGATGCGCCTGGCAGGCCGTTGAAATCTGATTCGGGCCATGGTTCCGGATCGGGTTCCGGATCGGGTTCCGGCTCAGGTATCGGATCCGGCTCCGGCTTCGGGGGCCAGGGATCCGGACGCGGCCTGGCTGTGTCCTCGTCCGCCTTCTTCTCCTCACCGGCCGCGGTCTTGTGCTCTTCCTCTCCGGGCACCTCGTCGTTGTTCACACACCCCGTACACTCCAGAAGGCACAGGACTGCGACGAGAAGCACCATCAGCATCCACTTGATCTTCTTGGCCATGACACTTCCTCCCACTCTTGCACGCCATGTCGCAGGCGTGGAGCCAGATGCTCTTGCCCTGCAGGGAACAGCAACCGTCGTGCCAGCTCTTCTCCTCGCTGTTAGACTCCGATCCCCCGACAGGAGGTGACTTGCGCGGACCGTATGGCATAGCGCGTTCCGGGTCTGGCGAGGAAGCGTCAGCGATCTTGTCGGCGGCAAAGGGTACTGGCGGTCGATCAAGCTCCAGCGCCCGGGAGCCGGATAGAGTTCCTCAGTTGCTCCATTTCCTCAAGCAGGCTCAGGGCCAGAGCGGCGCCGGCGAGGTTGACGCCCAGGTCGCGCATGAGGTTCCTGGCGATCCGGGCCCGGCGAACGCTTCGTGCCGAGAATCGCCACGAGGAAGCGCCGCTACCCTCGGGATCCAGGACTCCCTCGTTGACGAGTTCAACTACCCATTCGGCGTGGACCGAACAGACACGGCTCAGTTCCGCCAGCGTGAGGCGAACATCATCGCCTAACAGCTCCGGCTCGATATGCCGCTGTAGCCCGGCCATCTAGCAGCCTCCCATCCCCGCCCGGGGGTCGAAGGCCATATCCCGAGCCATCTGCCGGTAGAGCTCCCGGGCGCGCTGGTCCCCGGCGGCGGGTAGTACCACGCGCAACTGGGCGTAAAGGTCGCCCGGAGGGCTGGCCGGGAGTCCCCGGCCCCTGAGGCGCATTCTGTCGCCCGAGGCGGAACCCGGCGGGATCTTCATTTCCACCGGGCCGGCGGGGGTCGGCACCCTCACGGACGTGCCCAGAGCCGCTTCCCAGGGCGCAACCGGCAGGTCCAGATGGAGATCCCTGCCGTCGGGCCTGTAGAGCCGGTGAGGTTTGAACTCGATCGTCAGGTAGAGATCCCCCGGCTCTCCCTGGCCCGGAGCCACCGCGCCCTGACCTGCCAGCCGGATCTGCTGCCCGGAACGGATGCCCTTGGGTATCCTGACCTTCAGCCTGCGCGTGCGATTTACCAGGAAGCCGCGGTCGTCTATCTCCGGAACGTTGAGCGCTATTTCCCGGCTACCGCCTGCGAACGATTCCTCCATGTCTATGAGTACCCGGGCATGGTGGTCCCGGCCGCGACCACGAAAGCGGACCCCATCACTGCGGAAGCCTGCGAACCCGCGCCCGAACAGGCTCTCGAAGAACTCACTGAAGCGGGACGTGTCGGCGGAAGTGAATCCCCCGCCCCTGAACTCGAACCCGGCGTCCCAGTCGGGAGGAGGCCGGAAGTCCCCGCTGGGGACCCCGCCTGAGCGCAGGCGGTCGTAGGCCGCGCGCTTCTCCGGATCGTTCAGGACCTCGTATGCCTCGGTCAGCTCGATGAACCGCTTCTCCGCATCGGCTTCCTTGCTGACGTCCGGGTGGTACTTGCGGGCCAGCCTGCGATAGGCGCGTTTCACCTCGGGCTGTGAGGCCCCCCCGGCTATGCCCAGGGTCTTGTAGTAGTCGCGAAATTCCACCTGTCGCTCCGCAGCAAGTCATGGCGCGCCGGGCAGGTGCTTACCGCAGCGCTCTACTCGTCCAGGACAATCGCCTGATTGGGGCAGGCCTCGGCCGCCCGCCTGCAGGCTTCCGCCAACCAGTCCGGAACGGGATCCTGCTTGACCCGCGCCAGGTGCTCGCTGACTTCGAAGACCTCGGGGCATATCTCCGTACACGGACCGCACCCGTCGCAAAGATAGGCATCGATCTGCACTCTCATTGTTGTGACCTCCTCAGGTGCTCCGTTCGCCCAACCATCCCAGAAGTTCGCTGATCCTGCCCTCGGCCATCGCAATCGCGCTGTCGGCGGCTCCGTAGTAGAGCCTGATTGTCTCGGAGTCCGGAGCAACAGTACAGCCGCAGGGGAAAACCACGCCGGGGATATCGCCCATCTGCTCGTAGTCGGCCTCCGGCCCGAAGACCCATTCTTCTCCGCGGCGCAGGACCCTGGTCGGTTCTTCCAGGTCGAGCAGGGCCAGGCCCAGCCGGTAGAGACACCCGGCCGGCGTGTGCCTGACCCCATGATAGACGATCAACCACCCTTCAGAGGTCTCGAGGGGCGGAACGGAAAGGCCTATCCTTCCTGCGTCCCACCACCCGCCGCGCCGGGCGTGCATGACCACTTGGTGGTCCCCCCAGTGCTTGAGGTCCGGCGAAAAGGAGATCCAGATGTTGGCCGCTTCATCCGCGGAAGCCGGCATCGGCCTGTGCAGCAAAGCCCAGCGCCCCCCGAAACGTCGGGGAAACAGCGCGCCGTCCTTGTCCGCCGGCGGCATGATCGGTCCCCTGCGCTCGAACTCCAGGAAGTCGCGCGTCAGCGCCAACGAGATCAAGGGACCACCTGCTGAGAACGCGGTGTATGTCACCGCAAAGTTCTCGAGTTCTGCCATCCAGACCAATCGCGGATCCTCGATTCCCCAGAGCTCTTCGGGGTAGTTCTCGGGGTCGGGCACAATTGTGGGGCGGGGATCGATCCGCCAATGGCTGAGCCCGTCACGGCTGCGCGCGGCGGTCAAGTGTGAGAAACCCCTTCGATCCTCCACGCGCGCCAGCAGCAGCGTATCGCCGTCGGGAAGCAGGACCGCACCTGGGTTGAAGACGCTGTTGGCCGGATAGGGCCAGTCCCGGGCCGTAAGCAGAGGGTTGGCCTCGGATCTCCGGAGGAGATCGACGCAATCATGCTTGTGCCTATTTCGAAATCCGGAGTGCGGCATCGCGTGCTCCTGAGGCAAAGGGGCCGCCTCCGGGAGGCGGCCCCCGGGTGTGGCAGCCCTTGACCCCCTCACCTGGTCGAGATGTCGATCTTCTTGGGCTTGGCCGCCTCGGTCTTCGGAACGGTCACGGTAAGCACGCCGTCTTTGAACACGGCGGCCACCTTCGCAGCGTCGACACTGGCGCCAAGGTCGAGCAACCGAGAGAACTTGCCGTAACTCCGTTCGACCAGGTGATAGGACTTCTCCTTCTCCTCCTTCTCGGTCTTCTTCTCGCCGCTGATGGACAGGCGCCCCTCGCTGAGCGAGACCTCCACGTCTTTCTCGGTCATGCCCGGAAGTTCTGTGGTTACTGTGAACTCCGTGTCGCTCTCAGCGACGTTGAGCCTGGGCGCGAATGTCGGTTCTCCACCACTTCGGAGCAGGGGCCAGTCCCCGAGGAAGTCCTCGAAGAGCCGGTCCATTTCCTGACGCAGGTTGTTGATCGGATGACCCACTACCGCCTTGTCGCTGCGCTTCCCCCAAGGTATCAAGTTCATCCCCATGCCCTTTCCTGTCTCTCTGCGGACCGTTGCGGTCCGCTACTCCCTGGTAACCTCGATCTGCTTCCCGCTGCGGACCTTCCGCTTCGGTAGCGCTATCCTCAGTACGCCGTGCTGCATCTGCGCGCGGATCCCTTCGGGATCCACGCGCTCGTGGACCACGAAGCTCCGAGCGAAGTGGCCCGGTCCGAAGTCGAGGTTCAGCGGCTTAAACTCCGGTGCAACCGTGTCCAGTTCGGCGAGTCCACTGATGTGCAGCTTGCCCGCTTCCAGGCTGACGTCCGCTTTGTCAGCGTCCACACCCGGCATGTTGACCAGGAGCAGGACCTCGTCTTCGGTCTCGACAACGTCGACCGTCGGCAGGTAGTGCCGGGGGCCCGGTGCCATCGAACGCCTCACGGCTTCGGGGTCCCTGGGCAGTACGGTTCTCTCACTCTGTCTCATGGCTCAATCCTCGCTCAGTCAGCCGTGACCTTGATCCGGCGCGAGTGGGCCTCGGGAACCTTGGCCAGGTTCACGCTGAGGATCCCGTCCCGGTACAGGGCCTGCACCTTGTCTCCGTTCAGGGCCACCGGCAGCCGCACCCTGCGCACGAAACGCCCGTGGGGCCTTTCCCAGTGATGGTACGTACCCTTGATCTCCTCGCGCGGGCGGACCCCCGTGAGGATAACCGTCTGGTTCTCGTCCACGGTCAGGTCCATGTTCTCGGGAAGGACACCGGGCAGCTTGAACTGCAGCAGGAACGCGTTCGGCGACTCGTAGATGTTCACCGGGGGGTGGAAACCCGCCCAGCGCGGGAACCGCGGCCGCTTCGGCTCCCGGACCATTCCGGCCGGAGCCGGGGTGTCCACCAGGAACCAGGGATCCCATTGCCACATGAGCTCAGGGTCCATGCACATGACGGGTACGGGTGGATACTTCATTGCCGGCTCCTTACCTGTTTTCCGGCCGGATCAGCGCTAAGCTGACACCTCGGCCTGGTTGGTCGTACCGCTGAGGGCCTCGGCGATCTTCCTCAGCAGGGTCGAAGGAGTATCGGTCTTGGGTACAAAGCTGACTACTGCACCTCGACCCACAAGCACGGCGTTCTGTTCATCAGCAGAGTAGAGCACCACGGGGATGTGCTGATCGTTGCGGAGCATCCAGTCGATGAAAGCCTTTCCGTTCCCGGGCATGTCTACGTCGAGAACGATCACGTCCGGCGCTCTCGCCGACACCGCCAGTTCGGCCTCGTGCCCGTTCGCCGCTGCGGCAACGCTGTAGCCCAGCCGCCGCAAATGCCGGACCCAGAAGTCGCGGACGTTCTTGTTGTCGTCTACCATGAGTATTTGTGGCATGTCCGCTCCCTTGCTGGTGGAGGCCGCCGCGCACCTTTGGGTCCCGTGCCTCCTCCACGATCGTCAATGTGCGCCGAGGGCCGGTCTCTCCGCTGCGCGGCGGCAACCCACCGTTCAGTCGTTTGAACAGCAACTCCCGTGCCATTGGCCGCCCGCACACGGAGCGCCCCCGCAATCCCCTTCCATGGAAGGGTTTGAATGAACAGAATGCGGACCGCGGGCGGGCCGGTCACAGCCAAGACGCTTGGCACTAGCCATGCAGACTGGCACCATCGAGGCCGCGGGCAACCGAAGCCCGCGTGCTTCGCTTGCCGGCGGCAAATGCCTATGAAACGGAAGGCGGCCCCCGGCTAAGACGTGACCGCCGGAGAAGTCAAGAAACAACAGTCTGCGGTCAATCCGTGGGAGCCGCGGTTCCCATGCGCAGAGAGTGCTTCTGCATCTTGGCCTGGAGTGTGGGGCGGGTGAGCCCCAGCAGTTTCGCGGCTCTGGTCTGGTTCCCGCCGGTCAGGCGCAGGGCCTCGGCCACCAGCAGCTTGTCAGCGGCTTCGAGGAAAGAGGTGTGGGTCGCGGCGCCCTGGCTCCTTTGAAGATGTTTGACTACCAGTGCGCGCAGCTTCTCTTCGTCAGTGCCGCCCAACTCCGGGGCGGACGGCGCGCCTTCCACTTCGAGTGCTCGCAGAATGTCGTCCGGTTGGATCGGGTAGCCCTTGGTGGAAATGACCACCCTATGGATGCAATGCTCCAGTTCGCGCACGTTGCCCAGCCACGCATGACTCTTGAGGGCCCGCATGGCGCCCTCGGTCAGGACCGGTCGTTCGACGTCCAACTGCCGCGCGAACCGCGCCAGGAAATAGGCGGCCAGGCTGGCCAGATCCTCGCCCCGTTCGCGGAGGGGGGGGAGCTTCACGGTAAAGACGTTGAGCCGGTGATAGAGGTCCTCCCGGAACCGGCCCTCGGCAATGGCCTTCTCAAGCTTTCGATTCGTGGCGGCTATGACTCGCACGTCCACGCTGATGGTCTGGTGGCCGCCCAGTCGCTCGAAACTCCTCTCCTGGAGCACGCGCAGGATCTTGGCCTGTACCCCAAGTGGCACGTCACCGATCTCGTCCAGGAAGATGGTTCCTCCGTCGGCCTGCTCGAACTTCCCGATCCTCCGGGAAGCGGCTCCGGTGAAAGCTCCCTTTTCATATCCGAAGAGCTCGCTTTCGAGCAGGGTCTCGGGTATGGCGGTGCAGTTGAGCACCACCAGCGGCCTCTCCGACCGCCGGCTGTACTGGTAGACTGCCCTGGCCACCAGTTCCTTGCCCGTACCGGTTTCCCCGCGAATCAGAACCGTAGCATCCGTGTCGGCCACCTTGCCGATCGCCTTGTAGACTTCCTGCATCCGCGGGCTGCGGCCGATCAGCGCGTCGTCGGTCGCCTGCGGGTCAGAGGGATTGACTGCAACGGATTCGCGCATCAGCCGCCCGGACTCCAGGGCCGCCTCCACGCTGCGCAGCATCTCGGCGGGATCGAAGGGCTTGACGTGATAGTCGAAGGCCCCCAGCCTGGTGGCGCGCACGGCCGCTTCCATGTCTCCGAAACCGGTCATCATGATGACCGGCATCTTGGGGTGTGACTGCCTGAGCGTCTCGAGCACCTCCAGGCCTGACAGCCCGGGCGTTCGGATATCCATGATTACGAGGTCCGGCGCGCCCTCCTCCAGGATCGGCAGGACCGCCTCCGCGCGCGAGGCGGTAAGCACCTCGTGTCCTCTCTTGCCCAGCAGCTTCTCGAAGGACGAGCGGACGTTGTGCTCGTCGTCGGCTACCAGTATCCTGCCCATGTCACTGTCCCTCAGCCACCGGCACCCAGGCTGCGAATACCGTACCCTCGGCGGAAGTGGATTCCAGCACCAGCCGGCCGTCGTGCTCCTCCAGGATGCGCGCGGCTATGCTCAGGCCCAGCCCGGTTCCCTGTTCCTTGTTGCTGACGAACGGCTGGAAAACACGCCCTCGGACGTCCTCTGCTATGCCGCATCCCGTGTCCCGCACGCGCAGGACCACCATGCGGTGCCCATCTGCATCCTCCTCGGAAGCGGCTTCGAAACTGATGGCCCCTCCGCCCCCCATCGCATCCGCCGAGTTGAGGGCCAGATTGACCAGGACGCGCTTGATCTGCTGGGGGTCGGCAGACATGAGAGGCAGACCTGCGTCGCAGGACCGCAAAAGCTTGATCGCACGCCCCTCCAGCTCGTGTCGCACGAGTTCAAGCGTTCTATCGAGAACCACGGCTGCGGTCACCGGCTCCCGCTGGGGTCGCGGCGGTCTCGAGAAGGCCAGGAAATCGCGGACGAATTCATCCAGTCGCTCGATCTCCTCGGACATGACCCGCAGGTCATCCTCGTATTGCGGGTGCTTGCCGAAATCCTCCCTGAGCGAATAAAGGCGCAGTTTGAGGGATGCCAGCGGATTCCGGATCTCATGAGCCACACCGGCGGCCAACCTGCCGAGAGATGCCATCTGCTCGGCGGCCACAAGCTGTTCCCGGCCGCGGTCGCGCTCGTTGCGAGCGTTACGGGTCTCTGACTCGCTGGCGCTCAGCAGGCTCCGCAGGGCCAGGATCTCGTCAGTCGATGATTCGGGGCGGCGTTCACCTCCCAGAGCTTCGCTCGACTCACTGACCATACTGCGAAGCGGGAGGTACACACCGCATACGAGCTGCAGGACAAGCGCAATGCTCAGAACCAGGAAGGCCCCGCTGGACGCAATCAGCCAGACCTCAGTGCGGCGCAAGCGTCCGCGGGCCCGATCCCTGATCCTGCGTGCTTCCCGAACAGCTTCTTCAGCCAGCTGGTCGCACGCCTGATCCAACTCAGTGTACAGAGGGCCGACGTCCCGCAGGAAGACCTCTTGCGCCTTGTCGAACCGACCTTTGTCACACAGAGTGATGACGAGATCTCTCTTGCGGTCATAGCCTGCAAAGGCCATGCGCAAGCGTTGCACGGTCTCCTCCCCTGCCAGCCGACCGCTGACGGCTTCGACTCGCCTGAGGCGCTGCACAAAGACCTCTTCGCCGGCTCGGATTTCTTCGGGCCACCGGCCCTTCTTCTCCAACAGATAGGAAGAGAGAATCCGCTGCTGGTCAACGACCGACGCGGTCAGGGTGCGCACGTCGCGAAGGTCGGTCACACTGGTGCTGATCACCCGTTCCAGTGCGCCCTGGGCCTGCTGCAGGGCAATCCAACTCAGCACGCTGTTGGTGCCCGCAAGCAGCAACGAGGCTGACAGCAAGAGCAAAGCCCTCTGCGCTCGGCTCAGCTTCTTGACCATGACAACAGTCCCTCTGCCAGATACGCCTCAGCTCCCTTCCGGGCGCGAGTGTACTCTGGACAGAACGGCCGTCAAGCAGCCTGGCAGGCCGCCTAAGAACGGTCTAGAGAGCAGGAGAAAGGTGAAAGTAGAAAGGAGAGCCGTGGAATCTTTCACATTGCAGGACATAGACCGCGAGATGGCGGCACTTGCTTCTCCTGCCTTTCGACTGCGCTCAAGGCTCTTCCACACAGAGGCCCTGAGCCTGCCTGCCCTGAGCATGCCAAAGGGTCGAAGGGCGGTTTACGCTCTCCTTTCTCCCTTCTCAGGCTCGGTGCCAATGGCACCTTCGTCAACGGCCTGCTGGACTTCGTGCCAGACTTGTGGGCAGATCGCTCCCGATACATCGCGACGTTTACACTCACGCGGAAATCGCTGAGGCGCTTGAAGCTGGAAGGTGTTTGGGTTAAGCTTAAGGGGCCAGGGACACGGCTCAGATGGTGCGGATCTTGTGCCAGGATCGGTGCATTCAGGGCATATCTGGCACTAAGTGTCACATCTGGCATTTGTGGCGCAGCCGGCACAAGCGTCACGAGCGACAGTGAGACTGTAACAGGTGGTGATGGGAGTCATAGAGCCACCCTAGCTCAGTGGTAGAGCACGGCTTTCGTAAAGCTGAGGTCCAGGGTTCGAATCCCTGGGGTGGCTCCAGATTCTATCTCGCCTTGGCGAGATAGAATCTGGAGAGCAGGAGAGAGGAGAAAGGTGAGAAGAGAGCAGCGGATTCTCTTCACGAAAGAGGAAGAGCGGCCCGGAGTGTCCAGGTTCTCTCCTGCGGTCTCCTTTCTCCTTTCTCCTTTCTAACCAGGCGCCCAGCCGCTCAAGCCATGACAAACCCCGCCCCCCGCACCCGGCCCTCCTGGGACGATTACTTCCTCAAGATCGCCTCCGATGTCGCCGAGCGCAGCACCTGCTGCCGCCGCCACGTGGGCGCGGTGCTGGTGCGCGCGAAGCGCATCCTGGCAACCGGCTACAACGGCGCGCCGCGCAACGTCCCCCACTGCCTGGAGGTCGGCTGCCTGCGCGAGAAGATGAAGGTGCCCAGCGGCCAGCGCCACGAGCTCTGCCGCGGGGTGCACGCCGAGATGAATGCCCTGCTGCAGTGCGCCTTCCACGGCGTGGCCTCCGGCGACTCGACGCTCTACTCCACCTCGGTACCCTGTTCGCTGTGCAGCAAGATGATCATCAACGCCGGCGTCCAGCGCGTGGTCTACCTCGGCGACTACCCCGACGACCTGGGCCGCGAGCTGCTGGCCGAAGCGGGAATCGAGCTGGTTCGCGCCTCCGGCATACAGAGGCCCTGAGCCTGCCGAAGGGTCGAAGGGCGGTCTACGCTCTCCTTTCTCCTCTCTCAGGCTCGGTGCCAATGGCACCTTCTTCAACGGCCCCCTGGCGACTGCGGTACCGGGGAGAGCGCAGCGAGTCGCGGGCTTGACAATGACCGCAGCTCGATTAGACTATCTGCACGCGTGGGGGATTAGCTCAGCTGGGAGAGCGCAAGGCTGGCAGTCTTGAGGTCAGGGGTTCGATCCCCCTATCCTCCACCATCGAAAGCACCGCAGGCCCCGGAGATTCCGGGGCCTGCTTCCTTTCGGATGCCTCGGGCTGCTTTTCTGCCGTGCTCGCGAAGACCTCCAGCACCGCGACGATCTCGCCCATCGAGTTCTTCACGTATCTGACGTAGCGTCATCTTGCGGGTCATCTCTCCAGCTCCCCGCCAGGAGCGGACGGCAAGGAGGCCCTGGCAACTCTCGAGGCCCTGCTCTCAAGCGCAGACGTGATCTACCTGTGAACACCTTCAAGTGTTGTTCAGCAGTCCCCGGTTCAGGGGAAAGCGCCCGGCTTTCCGGCTATACATATTGTACCTCGCGGGCGGTCACAAGACCGCAAACGCCAGGTGACAAGCGGGTCACAGCCTCCGCCTTCGCTGACGCGCCGGAGACCCACGATGCTCCTGAAGAAGTGCCTGCGCGCTGAGGCACGGGTCAATCCTTCGTTTCGGGTTCCGACTGGACGGGGTGAGGGATGGACACCTTGAAGGTACTGCCCTTTCCCGGCGAGCTGTCGACCGCGACCGTACCCCCGTGCATGTTCACCAGGGACTGGACCATGCTGAGCCCCAAGCCGGTGCGACCCGACGAGCGCTGGCCATCGGCGACATAGAAACGATCGAAAACCCTGGACCGGATCTCGGGGGTCATGCCCTCGCCGCTGTCGGCGACCTGCAGGAAGCAACTCTCGCCGTCGGTCCAAGTGCGAATCTCGACGTGCCCGCCGTCGGGCGTATGCCGCACCGCGTTGTCCACCAGGTTGGCGGTGATGCGGGCCACGTCGGAGCGCAGGCCGTGAATCGGCGAGGGCGCGAGGTTCAAGCGCAGATCCACGTTCTTGGTCTCGGCCAGCACGCGCATCATGTCGCAGACCTCGAGGGCCACTTCGGCCATGTCCAGCAGCTCCGCTCCCGGGCCGCGTTCGCCGGCCTGGCCGATCCTGGCCAGGAAGAGCAGCTGCTCGACCAGCGTGCCCAGTCGCTCGATCTCCTCGGCCACCTGCCCGAGGGTCTTGCGGTAGTCGTCCGCACTGCGCTGGCGGCTGAGCGCCAGTTCCACCTCCGAACGCATGGCGGTGAGCGGAGTTCGGAGTTCGTGGGCCGCGTCGGATGTGAACTGGCGCATGCGCAGCACGCTGGACTCAAGCCGCTCGAGCATGCCGTTGATCTGACCCGCCAGGTGATCAAGCTCGTCGGACCTGCCACTGAGCGGCACCCGGCGGCTCAGGTCCGTCTCGGTAATGCGGTGCACGGTCCGGGCTATTCCCTCAATCGGCCGGAGCACGCCGCGGGCCAGCAGCAGTCCCCCGCCGATGGAAATCAACAGAACCAGCGGTGCGGCCACCAGCAGGAACTCCCCGAACTCGTGGAGTTCGTGCAGGAAACCCTTGAGCCGGCGGGCCACCTGGACGTATACCAGCGGCTGCTCCCGGGGATAGGGGATCTCGGCCAGCCGGACCATCCCGTCGTCGGGCAGATGCACCGTTCGGAAGATCGGCCCGGCGACCTCTTCCGGACGGGGCAGCGCCGCGGGCACCCCGGCGCCGGCCGGTCCGGCCTCGAAGGCCGGCTGCCCCGCGCCGCTCAGCACCCTGACCATGTAGCCGCCGCTGGAAATGCCGCGCATCTCCGCCGGCAAACGCCGGGCCAGTGCCTGGCGGTCGACCTTCCCGTCGGCGATGCCCGGCTCTTCGGCCAGCACGGCCGAGACTTCCTGGAGCTTGTCGCTGAGCTCGCGGTCGAGGGTCTTCATCAGCTCGGCCCGCGCGAAGAAGTAGATGGCCGCGCAGAAGACCACCAGCGCGAGGGTCAGCGCGCTGGCGTAGATCAGCGCAATCCTCTCGCGCAGGCCCGGCTTCACGGGGGATCTTCCCGGACCATGTAACCCATTCCCCGCACGCTGTGGATCAGCGAGGTCTTGCCCTCGCCGTCGATCTTGCGCCGCAGCGCGTTGATGTGCACGGCCACCACGTTGGTGGGAGTAGCCGGCACGTAGCCCCACACGTGGCGGGTGATCATCTCCCGGGTTGCCGGGCGGCCCTCGCAGAGCATCAGGTACTCGAGTATCTGGAACTCCCGATCGGTGAGCTCGATGCGCCGCTCGCCGCGCGAGGCGCGCTTGCCCACCCGGTCGAGAACCAAGTCGGCGATCGACAGGTGCAGTGCCTTCTCTCCCGTACCGCGCCGCAGCAGGGCATGCACCCGGGCCACCAGTTCGGTGAGCGCGAAGGGCTTGGTCAGGTAATCGTCAGCGCCGGACTCCAGGCCCTCCACCCGATCCTGGAGCGAATCCTTGGCGGTGAGCATCAGAACCATGGTGCCGTCGTGTTCGTCGCGCAGCTTCCTGAGCAGTTCCACACCGTCCTGCCCCGGGAGGATGCGGTCGAGTATGATCAGGTCCACTTGCTCGCATTGCAGGAGGTCACGCGCCTCCTCCACCGAACCGGACAAGAGGACGTCGTAGCACTCCTCCGCCAGGGCCTGGCGCAGGCTGGCGGCCACGCGTTCTTCATCTTCTACGATCAGGATCTTCACGCCCGCACTCCCACTCCCCGCTTCAGGTGACGGCCCGCGGCCGCTGGAACGCATCCAGCATACCCGGAAACTCGCTTCCGAGTCCAGCGCCGGTCGGCTAGTCGGTTTCGTCGGGCAGCATCGCCGCGCTGAGCGGCATGCAGAAGCCCATGCCCAGGCCGGGGCGGCGCAGGCTCAGGGCCACGCCATTGAGCACGCGTTCGAGTTCATCCAGGGCGGAAGCGTCGTCCACTATCCCGAAGACCGTGCGGTTATCGGTCTCCGGCTCGGTTACCAGTTGGCGCAGTCCCGCGAATATGGGCGCCTCGCGGACGCAGAGGTGCACCAGGCTCTCGGTGTTTATCGCCGTCAGCCCCCGCGCGTTGATTTCCAGCATGGCCTCGACCACGTCCTGGACATGGTCGCGGTCATTGACAACCACTACCAGCAGATTCATGCGGCAGCCTCCTGGCCCTTTCTGGCTTGGCCGACCTCGCCCGCCCGCGACAAGGCGATCTTGGTGGTTATCGGGCCGAGTATCTCGAAAAAGATGGTGGTCGCGGCAATCGTGTTGATGAGCAGGATACCGAGTTTCTCACCGACCGGTCCCAGAGGAGTGAACTCGCGGGTAACCATGAAGGCCAGGCCGATGGCCACTCCGGCCTGAGACAGGATCCCCATCCCCAGATACTTGCGCACTACCGGCGCCGCGCCGGTGACCGCCGCACCCGCGTAGGCACCGCCGATCAGCCCGCTGATGCGCCCCAGGATGTACAGGGGAGCGAGCAGGGTCATGCCCTTGAGCATGCCCAGATCCAGGTGCGCCCCGGCAATCAGGAAAAAGAGCACGTAAACCGGGTGGGTAATCCCCTGCAGGGAGGAATAGGCCCTGCGCGTGGCGATGACCGAGCTGTTGGCGACGGCCATGCCCACAGCGAGATTCGACAGTATCAGCGAGAGATGCAGCACGTTGGACAGTCCGGTGGTCAGGAGTATGGCTCCCAGGGCCGCGGTGAGTTGCTCCGCCGGGCCGGGCAGAACGCGCAGCAATGCCATCAGTGCCAGGCCGACGACTGCGCCCAGCACCAGTCCCCCGGCAATCTCCAGGACCGGACCTTGCAGGATACCGCTGACCTCCAGCGCCCCGCCGGCCACGACCACCTTGGCCATCGAAGCGGCGAAGGCATAGATCACGATGGCCAGGCCGTCGTCGAGCCCCACCACCGCCAGCAGCAAACTGGTAACCGGTCCCTTGGCCCTGCACTCCTGGATGACCGCCACGGTTCCCGCCGGCGCGCTGGCCGGGGCCATGGCGCCGAAGAGCAAGGCGGCGGCGACCACCGGTATCGAAGCCGGAAGCGCCCAGCGGCCGAAACCGATTACCAGCAGCGCCACGACGCCGAAGGCCAGGAAGGACTCGGCCAGGATGATCACCGGCAGCTGGCGCCCCATGCGCTTGACCAGCTTCCAGGTTATCTCCGAACCGATCATGAAGGCGACTATGCCCAGTCCGAAATCGGTGATGATCCCCATTTCGTGGGTGGCCTTCGCGCCGATCATGCCGAGCGCCGATGGCCCCAGGACAACGCCGGCCAGCAGGTAGCCCACCACGCTGGGCAGGCGCAACCTGGAAACCAGCTTGCCCGCACCCAGTCCGATCAGCAGACAGGAGCCGACCAGCAGCCAATTGCCCGTATGCTGGAATGGCTCCAGCAGCTTCTGAAGGTTTTCCAAGGTTCGAGTGGCCGGTCAGCCTTCGTGCCGTTCGAGCAACCTCAGAATCGCGGCCGCGTCGGGCGCATCCAGTAACTCCTGCACCAGCCCGGGCCGCTTGAAGATGAGGCTGAGGTGCGAGAGCATCCTCAGGTAACCATTCAGCCGATGGTCGGGAATACCCATCATCACCACGATCCGAACCGGCCCGCCCTGCGTGGAACCGAAGTCGAGCCCGTGTGCCGACCGCCCCAGGGCGGCGACAAAGTCGGTGACCGCGTCGGTCCGCGCGTGGGGAATCGCCAGCCCTCCGCCCACGCCGGTGCTGGCCTGCTCCTCGCGCGCGAAGATCGCCGCACGGAATTCACTCAGGTCGGTGACCAGGGGGTGTCCGCCGAAGGCCTTGATCATTTCGGCCAGGACCGCGTCGCGGGTTCCACCCTGCAGGTTGGAGATCACGCGCCCTTCGTCGAGGTAATCGACGAGCCGCAGGCGCCGGCTCGATACAGTGGCTCCCTCTGCCGTCAACTGCCCACTGCCAACTTCGCTCAGTGTGCTCACAGGTGTCTCTCCTTTCGGTGCGGGCCGGCAGACCGCTCAGGAACGGCCTGCAGAGCAGGAACAAGTCGAGAGCAGAGCGCAGGATTCCGAAGATGACTTCTCCTGCGATCGCCTATCTGCCTTGCCCTCCCTTCCCAGGAATACAAGAACCACCTATTCAACAGGCCCCTAGCGGTCCGCCGCAGCATGAACCGGGGTCTGCGATGCGGCTACTGCGCTGGCGGCCAGTAACTCCTTGAGGCCCTCCAGGCTCCCGGCCGCGCCCTTCATGTCGTGAACGGCACCTACCACTTCCTCCAGAATCAGCAGGCGCACGAAGGCACCGTAGTTGCGCGGCGCGTCGATCAGCAACCGGGCACCTTCCACCCTCAGGCTGATGCGATTCTCGCGCTTACAGGCCTCGTAGCGCCGGTCCCGCGGACCGGGCAGACGGAAGGTGTAGTCTTCGTCGTCCAGCGCCGCCAGCAGCCGCCGCATCAGGAGTTCAGCCAGGTCGTGGCTGGGCATGGGGATGGACATGTGCAAGCGCTCGCCGCCGCCCGCGTCGAAGTTCCCTGCCTGTGACACATTCATGGAGTCCCCTCCTCGGTTGCGCTCACTCGGTTGTGGGATTGATGCTACTCGCAGTATGGCGGAAAATTCGACCGGCCGGAGTTAGTTTTCCTTAATCGATTGCGACCAGTGACGGCGACGCCTCGACCTCGCGCAGTACCCGCAGGACGTCTTCCGTCCCGGAGGCATCCAGCACCGCCCGCCTGATGTCGGCCTGGTCGAAGAGCTGGGCCGCGCGCTGCAGAAGGGCGATGTATGCGCCGGCCCGGTCGTTGGCAGCGAGCACGGCAATCGCCAGTCGCACCGGCCGCCCGTCGATCGCACCGTAGTCGATCCCCCCGGAGAGCAGTACCGCGGCCGCGGTCAATCCGCCGACCGTCGAGGTCCGGGCGTGCGGAAGAGCTATGCCGTGTCCGATGCCAGTGGGCGCGTACTCCTCCCGCTCGGCGAGGGCCCGGAAGGCTGCTTCGACCTGCTCAGCATCCCCTTCGGCGCAGAGCAACGCGGAAAGATTCCGCAAGAGCTCGGTCTTGTTCTTCACTGAATCGAGGCAGCGCACGCGCCCGCCCTCCAGCAGAGCACTCAACTCCATCTCAGCGTCACCGCGTCCCGGCCTTTCCCCCGAGGAGCGCAGGGTTCCGGGGGGAAGGGCGATCAGCCTTGCCGTCCGGAAGTCGACGGGGCTCAGGTCGCCCAGGACCGCGTCTATGCCCGCCCGCAGCCTGCGCAGTTCTTCCCGCACTGCCCTCTGCAGTTCCGCCAGCGCGCCGGGATCACCGGCGGCGTCGACAACCGCCTCCCGCTGCATCATCCAGAAGGAACCGCTACGCCCCTCGATCACCAGGGATCGCTCGCCAGACTCCCCGGGCGCAATGTTGCGCACCACGGCGCCTTCGAGACGACAGGCCTCCGCCACGCGACTCATCAGCAACTCGGCCAGCGCCGGTTCATCGAGTTCTATGACCAGGTGTTGATCAGCCATCAGATGCCGCCCTCCAGGAGTCACTCCTGAACTCATCCTATGAATGGAACGCGCTAGCAAGCGGCGTCCACCGTTAATACTCCTTAATGCAGGAGAGGGCGGCAGTCCGAATTCGGAGCCGCAGGCCCCGGTCGCAGGCTGGCGCGGTCACACCTCGATCAGCGGACATCCCGTTCGACCGGCGAGCGAAGCCGGAGCTTCGCCCGGGGAGTATCGGCCCCATCCCTGACGCCTGGGGCGACCGGTCATGACCACGCGGGGCTCGTCCACGGCCATGCGATCCAGAACCGCATTCGCGAACCGGCCGATCACCAGGTGGGTGTTGACATCGACACCGCGGGTCCGGCCCCGGGCGGAGATGGCCTTGAGTATCTCGTTGCCGACCCCGACGTACCCCTTGAGCAACAGTTTGCCGCAGGCTTCCCGAATGTCGGGATAGAGGTCGGCCTCTCCGCTCGAGAGATAGTCGGCAATACCGGTGTCCACCACGTACACTGCGACCAGCATCCCGCCGGTTTCGGCGTTCTCAAGAGCGCGCTCGACGAGTTCGCGAGACCATCTCGCGCCGGAAATCGCCAGCAACACGGGGCTGTTCATCTTGGTGATCCTAGCAGGCCGTTGAAAAAGGCGCCATTGGCACCGAGCCTGAGAGAGGAGAAAGGAGAGAGTAGACCGCAGGAGAGGCAAGTGTCGGGATCTCGCGGGCTATGTCCGGCAATGTGAAAGATTCCACGGCTCTCCTTTCTGCTTTCACCTTTCTCCTGCTCTGCAGGCCGTTCTTCAACGGCCTGCTAGCTGCCTCCTTGGAAGCTGGGGGCCCCCTGCGGCGCACCCGCGCGTTGCCCCCCGGCGACCGACCCCGACTGCGAATCGCTCGCCGCCAATCTCTTCCTGTACAACATCAGCCTTTGCTGGTGGGGCGTCAGCGAACGCACCAGCTGGAGCCGGAGAACCTCGCGGGCAATGTCCGCTATGGGCCTGCGTCGCTCGCGACCCGCGGCGTCCGGCTCCAGTTGCAACTCCAGGTAGGAACGCAGCGCCCGGGGGTCGCCGGTGAAGGGCTCGGTGCCCATCGTCCGCTGTATGCTCCGCAGCACCCGTTTGCGTAAACTCTCGACTCTTCTCTGCATGTTCATGGAATCAGCCTCCCGGGGAACCCACGCGCGGGGCACACACCCCACGATCTCAGATGAACCTCCAAGCAAATCGCGGGCCCCAACGCCAAGGCGCGAGTTCAGGGATACTTAGGAATCGGGAGGGCTAAGCCGGCTGCCTGCGCGAGGCGAAACGCCCCAAGGGGCACAGTCGCGTCAGGAGGCGCTCAATCCGCGTCGCTGTCTTCCGGGGCGGGGCCGTCGACAGCTTCCTGACCGTAACGCTGCAGCTTGCGGTAGAGGGTCTTGCGATCCCAGCCGAGTACGGATGCTGCCCGGGTGCGATTGCCTCCGGTGCTCTCGAGAACGTGCAGCACGTACTGCCGCTCGACCTTCTCCATGGAAGGAAGCTGGTCCGGATCGGTGCCGCCGATGAGCATGTCACTGCTTCTGTAGTCCCGGACCCTCTCCGGCAGGTCTTCGACCGTGATTCGCTCGTAGCGGGTCAGAGCCATGGCTCTCTCAATCACGTTGCGCAATTCTCTGACGTTACCGGGCCAGTTGTAGTTGAGCAGCCTGGCCGCCGTGGTTTCCAGGAACCCGGTGATCTTCTTGCCGCTGCGCGCGGAGAAGGTCTTCAGGAAATGCTCTGCGAGCAACAATACGTCCATCCCCCGGGCGCGCAGGGCGGGAACTTCGATCTGGATAACGTTCAGCCGGTAGAAGAGGTCTTCCCGGAAGCGCCGCTCGGCGACCCGCGAGTCCAGATCGCGGTTGGTCGCCGCGAGGATGCGCACGTCGAAGTCGAGTTCCGCGTCGCTGCCCACCGGGCGAATCCGGCGCTCCTCCAGCGCGCGGAGCAGCTTGGGCTGGAGCGCCAAGGGCATCTCGCTGACCTCGTCCAGAAATAGCGTGCCGCCCGCCGCCTGGAGAAAGAGTCCCCGCCGATCAGTGCGGGCGTCGGTGAAAGCGCCGCGCTTGTGCCCGAAAAGCTCGCTCTCGAGCAGCGGCTCCGGCAATGCCGAACAGTTGACAACCACGTAGGGCCCCTCGCCGCGCCGGCTCTGCTCGTGCAGGGCACGTGCCACAAGATCCTTCCCGGTACCGCTTTCCCCGCTGATCAGGATCGAGCTATCGGTGTCCGCCACCCTGGAAATCAACCCGAAGAGTTTGTGCATGGCGGGGCTGTCGCCAACCATCTCCCCGGAGGCTTCCAGGCGATCACCCGCCTGGCTGAGGATGCGAACTCTTTCCTGCAACTCGTGGTGCCGGGCGGCGCGCTCCAGCACGATCGCCAGCATGTCGCTGTCCACCGGCTTGGTAACGAAATCGTACGCACCGACCCGAATTGCGGCAATCGCAGTGTCCATACTGCCGAAGGCAGTCATCACCACCACCGGAAGATCCGGCCGGCTGCCGACGATGCGCTCGCAGAGCTCAAACCCGTTCATGTCCGGCATCTTCAAGTCCGTCAGAACCACCTGGCAGTCTTCCGAGTGCAGCGACTCAAGGGCCGCGCCGGCCGAACCGCACCAGGTGACCGCGTAGCCACGCCGGCCGAGGTCGGCCTCGAGCAGTTCGCACATGCTGCGATCGTCATCCACCACCAGGACCCGGGGCGTCATCCCTCATCCTCCTCCGGGAGACACACCGCAACTCTGGTGCCATCGCCCACGCTGCTGTTGATTTCCAGCCATCCGCCGTGTTCCTCGACGATGCCCTGAACGATCGAGAGGCCCAGGCCGGTGCCCGCGCCGGTGGGTTTCGTGGTGAAGTACGGCTCGGTAACGTGCGGCAGGTTCTCCGCGGATATGCCCACGCCCTCGTCGCGGACTTCAATCCTCACGCAGTCGCGTTCGGCGGTCTCCGGGGCCGAGGACGGGCGGGTGCGCGTGCGGCCCAGGGTCACGCTCAATCTTCCGCCTTCCGGCATTGCGCCGATGCCGTTCATCACAAGATTGACCAGCACCTGGCGGATCTGGTCGGGGTCCCCCCTGACCGGCAGTTCGGCATCGGCTTCGCAGCCCTCAAGATCGAAGCTGACGCCCCGCTCCGCGGCAATCTGGGCCATCATCTCCCGGACCTTGCGGACCAGCTGCGGCAGGTCGAACTCGGTTATTCGTGGCGGGCGCCGGCGGGCGAAATCGAGCAGCCGTTCTATCATGTCGGTCATCCGCGCCGCCTGTTCGGAAATGATCGCGGCGGAATCGGTGATCTCCGAAACGTCGAGTTCCTCGCGGGCGATCAGCTTGGCCCGGCCGGCCACGACGTTAAGGGGAGTACCCAGTTCGTGGGCAACGCCCGACGCCAGCTGACCCAGCGTTGCCAGGCGCTCGGCGTGACGCAGCGACTCGATGGTATTGATGTGCGCCTCGTGCTCCCGGCGAAGGCCCTCCTGCATTTCGGTGAGATGCCGGGCCATCGCGTTCATGGCCGTCGCCAGTCGCGAGAGCTCGTCCTTGCCGCGCTCCGGCACCTGGACCGAGAAATCGCCCTCGCCTATCCGGCGTGCCTGCTCGCCCAGCTCGCGCACGCGCCTGCCGATGATCGCTTCACCCACGATGGCCATGAGTCCCCCGGCCACTATCAGGATAATCAAGGCGATGCTGGCCAGCCGCAGACTGTGGCGGCGGGCGAAACGATGCTGGTTGGAGGCCGGCTGGGAAAGCTCCAAGGCGCCCGCGGCGCCGTCCGGTGTCCTGATCGGAAAGTAGGCGCGAAGGTACCAGTCGCCGCCCTCGCCGGGCTCGCGACGGAGGACCTCGCGACCCTCCAGCAGATCGGAAACCTCCCGCGGCCCCAGGCCCGGCCGAGAGGCTACCGGCTTTCCCCGGCTGAGCCACACCCAGCCCACCCGTGGATGGGTGCCGGCCGCGTTTGCATCGCGCACCAGGCGAAGGGCTCCGGCCTTGCCTTGGGTCTGCCAGACGTCCGCGACCGCCACCGACATCGCGTGGCCCAGCACCCGGCACTCGTCGCGCAGGTCGATCTCGAACTGGCGCATCTCGCTGCGATAGGCGAAGTACCCGAAGAGTGAAAGGGATCCGATCATCACGAGTGCCATCAGAGAAAAGAGCTTGAAGGTTAGCTTCATCAACCGCCTCCAGGCACCCCGCCGGCAAATGCCGATTTCGCGAGCCGATCTTAGGAAATCCCAACGCGTTGGCAAGCGATGGCCGTAAGCATCCGGGCCGCCTCGACGTTGGACAACTCTTTCCGCGAATGCTGAAGGCCCTGCCCGGCCGGGGCATCCTGCCCCGATGGGGCATATTGCCCCGAGACACGGATGCGCCGGCCGGCCCTGCCGCCACTGTCCTGTGGCGTACGGGTCATTCCGGCACCCACGTCCCGGCATGGAGATTGCGGATGTTCCCCCAGGACAGTGCAGGCGAATGCCGGCCGAACGAGGCACCAGCGTGGCTCGCCCCGGTTTGCAGGTGGCTGCTGCTAAGGAGGCAAAGGATGAACTACAAGCCGGCAGGCGGACCGCGCGTGCCGCTTTCGACGGCGTCTCGCAGAGCGCTGGTGAGTCTGGTAGCGGTGGCCGTGGCCGGATCCGCGGCCACTCTCGCCTATGCCTGGCAGACAAGCCGCAGCGTGGACCGGGTGATTTCCGAGCGGCTGGCCAACATGGTAGCTGTCGCCGAACTGGACACCGCTCTGTTGCGCCAACGCGGATACGTTGCCGCCTATATGCTGGACGGACACGATCACAAGTGGTTGACCCGCCAGAACAGGCTCGAGCCGGCCTTTCGGAAGCGCCTGACCGCACTGGAGCAGGCTTCTCATACCCCGGCCGAACACGCGTTGCTCCTCGACATAAAGCGGGCCTTCGAAAACTACGTCGCGCAGCGCAACCGAGTAGTGTCGCTGTGCGACGCCGGTCGGAAGGACGAGGGCCGGCGGATCTACCTGGGCGACATGGCCAGCGCCTACGGCCAGGTAACCGCCGCGAGCAACAAGCTGGTTGTCGCCAACCGGCAGGACATTCAAGGTGCCATTGCAGCCGGCCGCCGAGGCCTAAGGCGCCTGAGCGTCCTGGTCACTGTTGCCGCGCTGCTCACCATCGTGCTGTCCGGCGGACTCACCTGGCTGCTGCGCACCCGTGTATTCCGGCCGTTGCGGGAAATCGCACGGGATCTCAGCGAGGTCTCGCCGGGCGATACGGACGGCGGTCACTACGCGGGTTCGGCCGATCCCGCCGATCCCGCGGCCCTGGGCTACTACGTGCGCACGCTGATGTCACAGGTGAAGTCCTCGCGCGAGCATCTGGCCAGGAGCAGAAAGGAGCTGGGGCATGCCAAGCGCCTCTCGGCGCTGGGCAACGCCGTGGCCCGACTGGCGCACGAGATAAAGAACTCGCTGCTGCCCATCGGGGGATTCGCGCGCATGATTGAAAAGCGCCCGCACGAAACCAAGCGAGTGGTCGACGCGGCGGGGATCATAGTCAAGGCCTCCACGCGACTCGACCGCATGATCCGCGAAGTCCTCGAATTCTCCCGGCCGACGCAAAGCGAGATTCGTCCCGAATCGGTCAACGACGTTGTTCGCGACGCGGTCGAGAAGATCTCGGTAACGGTGCCCCCCGGCATCCGGATCGCCGCCGAACTTGATCCCGCCACGCCGCGAGTACCGCTTGACCCGGGCGCGCTGGATCAGGTAGTGACCAACCTGCTGGGCAACGCAGTCGAGGCCTTGGAGAGCTCCGGAAGTATCCGCGTAAAGACCCGCCCCTGGTTGAGGGGAGCGCGCATCGAGGTCAGCGACGACGGGCCCGGCATTCCGGCGGACGTACGCCGGCAGGCCTTCGAACCGTTCTTCTCCACCAAGTCCAATGGCAACGGACTGGGCCTGGCCATTTGCGCGCAGCTGATCGCCGACATGCGAGGCAATATCCGCGTGGACTCCCTGCCGGGACAGGGGTCGACATTCACCGTGGAACTGCCCGGCACCGACTCGAACCGCGCACCGGTCGGGGTAACGACCGGCACGCATCTGGATGCCCCGGTGTCCGGGGCCACGGTCACCTCCGGGCACGGCGGGCCCGCCTGACTCCTTTCCTGGCATGCGACTTGCGGTGACATCTGGTGGGAGGTCGATCACGGTAAGCGGAGTAATCCGCAAGGGGGTTGCGCCCATGGTCAAGAACGCGTCCGAAGGCAAACGCCACACGCGAAAGATCGGACCACGAGCCCGCCGCGCGCCAACCGGAGCGGGCGACGCTGCCGACCGGGATGCCAAGAAGACCTCTTCCGGGCGGGATGAAAACCAGCGCCAGAACATCGAGGAGGCCATGCTCCACTACCTGGCAGACCGGGCATTCAACATCGACTTCGTCCGCGCAATTGCCGGAGACATGCCCCTGTCCGGACGCGACCACGAGTTCCTCAGGGAACGCATGAGCCAGCGCAAGGCTTCGTTCTACACCGACCTGCTCTTCGCTCTGACCCAGTGCTACTTCCCGCCTCAACTGGCACGCCGGTTCTGGCAGGAAATCCTGCAGCACAAGCGGGAACTGCGCAAGCAACTGAACCGCAACCCGGGCGTGGTGGTAGCCGCCATCGACTACCTCAGCAACGTGCGCCAGGCGGTGGGTCGCCCGGCGGCGATCATCACTGCGGATCGCATAATGATGGTCGCCGAGGTGGCCCTCAAGGACGGGCTCACCGGCCTGTTCGACCACACCACTTTCACCAATCTGTTGAAGCGCGAAACCCGGCGCCACCGGCGCTACGGCGATCTCTTCGCCCTGCTGATGATCGACATCGACGACTTCAAGCGGATCAACGACAAGCACGGCCACGCAGCGGGCGACGAAGTCCTGGTGCGCTTCGCGCGCATTCTTCAGGAATGCGTGCGCGACACCGACACTGCCGCCCGCTACGGCGGCGAGGAGTTTTCTGTGCTGGTACCCCACGCCGGCCGGCGCGAGGCGCTGCGCCTGGCAGAGCGCATCCGCAGCACGGCGGCGGAACGCCTGGGCGGTGACGCCGGCGAACGCGTGACCGTGAGCATCGGCGCAGCCTGCTGCCCGGACAACGGGACCGGCGCCAAGAGGCTGCTACTCGAGGCGGACGAGGCGCTCTACGCCTCAAAGTCCGCGGGAAAGAACCTGGTGATCCTGGCGGACAGCAGGGATCCGGCCGGGAAGAATGCGACGGGTACAGGTCCCTCGCAAGCAGGAGGTGAATCATGAAGATTACGAGACGCGCAGCGATAACCTACGGCTTCTTCGCAACGGCCGTGATCATGGCCCTGCTGCTCATAAGAGACAGACCCTTGCTGGGGACCAGGAGCTTCGACTTCGACCTGGTCAACGGCAAGGCCCTGGCAACCGAGCAGCACGCGGTTACCCGCAAGGACCTCTCCCGGGCATTTGTACTGGCCGCCGAAAAGGTGCGCCCGGCGGTAGTTCACATCGAGGCCGAACAGAAAGTGAAGCTGGGCGGACTTACGCCCAACGATCCCTATGAACTCTTCAACGACGAGTTCTTCAGACGCTTCTTCGGCCCCGGCATGCGCCCGCGGATGCGTCCGCAACCGCGCGAGCAGCTGCGCCGCGGCCAGGGCTCGGGGGTAATCGTAGACCGGAACGGATACATCCTGACCAACAACCACGTGGTCGGCGGTGCCGACAAGATCCGGGTGCGACTCAGCGACAAGCGGCAGTTCGACGCCAAGCTGGTCGGCCGGGACGAACGTTCCGACGTGGCGGTGATCAAGATCGAAGCGGACAACCTGCCGGTGGCCTCCACCGGCGACAGCGACGCCCTGCGCGTCGGTGAGTGGGTGCTGGCCATCGGCAATCCCTTCGGCCTGGACCAGACCGTGACTGCGGGCGTGGTCAGCGCCAAGGGCCGTGCCCAGGTGGTGGACATCCAGTATCAGGACTTCATCCAGACCGACGCGGCCATCAATCCCGGCAACAGCGGAGGACCGCTGGTCAATCTCCAGGGCCAGGTGGTCGGGGTCAACACCGCTATCTTCAGCAAGAGCGGCGGCTACATGGGCATCGGCTTCGCGATCCCCATGAACATGGCGCGAAAGATCATGAAGAGTCTGATCGAACGCGGCAAGGTTGTCCGCGGCTGGCTGGGCGTCGGGATCCAGGACGTCGACGACAACATGGCCAAGGCCTTGGGCCTGCCCTCCGCCAGGGGGGCACTGGTCACCGAGGTGATCAAGGACAGCCCCGCCGCAAAGGCGGGCATCAAGGAGCGCGACGCGATAGTCTCCTACGACGGCAAGGCGGTCAGCGGGGCCAACTGGCTGACCAATGCGGTCGGCCTGGCGACCGTCGGCCAGAAGGTCAAGCTGGAGGTCTATCGCAAGGGAAGAAAGCGGACCCTGACGGTCAAGATCGGCGAGCGCACCGCGACCGTGGAGGACATGGCCGGAGATAGCCACCGTCTCGAAAAGCTGGGCCTGTCGGTCGAGGCGCTCACCGGGGAAAACCGCCGGAAATACGGACTGGCGGACGACGTCAGCGGCGTGGTGGTAACTGCAGTCAAACCCGGAGGAATCGCACAGTCAGCCGGACTGCGGCCGGGCATGGTGGTTCAGCAGGTGGGTGACGTCAGAGTAACCAGACCCGCAGGCCTGAAAGAGGCCCTGGCCGAAAGCGGGAAGTCCGTACTCCTGAAGGTCCTGAATCACGGCCATCGATTCTACCTGGCACTGCGAATGAAGAAGTAGCAGCAAGTCCGGCTTGCGGCGGCGAGGCGGCAATAACGGGGCGGGCGGGAGACCGCCCCTGCCGCCCCTGCCGCCCCTGCCGCCCTGAATTCAGTGGCATCCTCGAGAAAGGGCCGCGAGTGAAGCAGCGCTAACCCTTCCGGGTTCCCGCCTGCTGACTGCCGCCCTTCGGAGCTTCCTCCTGAACCGCGATTTCACCGGCGCGCTGCAGGGCGATCTTGGTGAGGATCGGGCCCACGATCTCGAAGACGATGCTGGTGGCCGTCACCGCGGTTATCAGCGAGGCCCCGATGCGGGCCGCGTGTTCGAACTTGAGGGCCGCCAGCTGCTCCTTGGAAATCAGCGCCAGCGCTATGGCCACCCCGGCCTGAGAGAGGATGCCCAGCCCCACGTACTTCCTGATCTTGGGCTCCGCCCCGCCCACCGCCGCACCCAGGCTGGCCCCGCCGATGAGTCCCCCTGCCCGACACAGGACATAGACCACGCCCACCAGCCCCAGGGCCGGCAGCATCTTCAGGTCGAGGTGAGCCCCGGCCAGGGCGAAGAACAGGACGAAGATCAGCGGCATGAACAGGCCCACCGGCCGCTTCACCTTGCTGACCTCCGGCTCCTTGCGCAGGTTGCAGAGGATGAAACCGATGACCATGTTGGTCAGGATCAGCGAGGTATCCAACTGCACCGAAAGCCCCACGCCGGCGAGCACCGCCCCGAAGGTCAGCATGAGCACCTCGCCCGACGAGCGCAACCTTACCACCAGCGCGTTGAAAAGGAACCCGACCCCCGCGCCAACCACCAGGCTCAATCCCACTTCGCGGCCGGCGTCCAGGACCGTGCCCTGCCACCCGGAGGTGGCCATCCCTGCTTCCGCGGTCAGTATGCCGCGCGCCACGGCGGCAGCCAGCGCGTATATGCCGATGGCCAGGGCGTCGTCGAACCCGACCACGGCGTAGAGCGCCCTGGTCAGGCTGCCCTTGGCCTTGTATTCTTGGATGACCGCCACTGTGCCCGCCGGGGCGCTGGCCGGGGCGACGGCCCCGAACATCAGCGCCATGGCCAGATCGCCGGTGGTCAGGTATATGCCGGCGAACACCAGGGTGAAGGCCCCGAAGGACTCGAACAGGATTATCCAGACTATCCCCCGGCTCTGCCTGCGCAGCTCGCGGAGATTCAGCTCCGCTCCGATGGTCAAGGCCACGAAGCCGAGAGCAATCTCGGTGATGAAGCTGAGCTTCTCGAGGCGGGCCTCGCTCAGGACTCCCAGGCAGGAAACGCCCAGCACCACCCCCAGGACCATGTAGCCGATGAGCGAGGGCAACCTGATGCGCCGGGTCAACTTGCCGACGTAAAGACCGCCCCCGGCTATCAGGCCGACGAATGCCACCAACCAGCCATGTTCCTGCATCACGGGATCCGGAGCGACCCGGCCGAGTAGAACAGGTCCTGCACCGCAACCAATAGGTCGGTACGTTCGTCGAGGTGCCCGGTGACCGCCTCTATCCGGCGCACGGCCTCGTTGGTCATGTCCCTGCCGACCACGGACACCACGACCCTGCAATGCTGACGCTGGTCGTCGCTGAAGAGCCCGGTGAACATCGGCATTCGCGCCAGGTAGGTCCCGGCACCGGCGGCGTCGAATACCGCCACCGAGGCACCCTCCAGGCTCTCGAAGGCGCTGACCAGTCCGGCAACCAGGCTCTCGTCCTGAACGAAGACCTGGAACAGGCGCCTGTCGGCATGACCGCGGAGATCCGGGTCCCGGCGGTTCTCCTCGAGTAGAGTCTCGTAAAGCGATTCGGTCGTATCACTGGCCGCTATCTTGCGGACGCGGTCCTCTCCGCCGATCAGCAGGGAAAGCGCCGAGAGCGCGCGCAGGTGATCGGCGGTTTCGGACTCCGGACCGACGATGAAGGCGATCAGCCGCACCTTTTCGCCGTCGAGGGCGCCGAACTCCACGCCGTCAGGGATGCTGATCGCCCCCACGACGAAGTCAGACGCTTCGGCCAGGCGGCAGTGCGGAATGGCAACGCCGTTGCCGAACCCGGTCGAGCCGAGTGCCTCGCGCCGCCGGAGCCCCTCGACAATCCGCTCCTCGCTCACTCCTTCCAGAAGCGGACAACGCCGGGCCAGACGGGCCGCCTGCCGCAGGGCGTCGTCCCTGTCGGCCACCGACGCTCCCACGGCGATACATTCGGGACGCAGGATATCCGAAAGCTTCAATTCGTCTTCTCCACAGTCTACGGCCCCACCTGCCGCCGCGTGATTCTAGCCATCCGCGCGTCTTCCTCAAGTCTGTCCCCGCGGGCGCATCTGAACCCTCCCCACACCTTTCAGGGCAGACCCTCAAAAGGTTCTCCCTTCCCCTGGTCGGTTGGATATTCCTCCTTAAGACTGTTGGATATCCACCCAGAACGGACACCCATCAACTGCCAACCATCTGGATCTTCAACACCCAACAGCTCCAACAGGGAATGTCCAATACCCAAGGCAAGGACCGGTTCTCTGGCCATGCATTGACACCGGGCGGGAGGGACTTAACATCAGTGGCCGCAGGATCGGCACAACCTGCCCGAAAGCGAGGCCAACATGAGTTCTCATGCGATTATCAGCCTGATCGGCCCGGACCGCCCGGGCATCGTCGACGAGGTCTCGGGCCTGGTCGCCGGGGCGAAGTGCAACATCGAGGACAGCCGCATGGCCCACCTCGGCGGGGACTTCGCCTTGATGATGCTGATCTCCGGCGAAGACGTCGGCCAGGTCGCCGCGGCGCTCGAAAACTGGGCCTGCGAAAGCGAAATGCTCGCAACCGTCAAGCCGACCACCGCGCCGCGCGGGCCGTCCAGCGCCGCCGCGCACATCGACCTGGACATGCCCGACCAGCCGGGCATCGTCAGCCGGGTGACTCACTTTCTGGCCGAGCGCGGCGCCAACGTCGAGAACCTGCGCACCGAACTGCGCCCCGCGCCCTTCACCGGCACGCCCACGTTCGCGCTGCACGCGGACATCAGCGCCATGAACAAGGTCGAACTCGAGAAGCTCCGCGAGGCCCTGCGCGACCTCGCCGACGACGAGGACATCCACATCACCATCAACACGCCGGCCTGAAGGCCTGCCTCGCGTCGCCCCGCGCTCAACCCTCCGACAAGCTCGGGACGAGCTCGGGCTCTTTCGCAACGAAGAACCCCGGCGCATCGAGCCGTCAGCCGTTCAGCCATGCGCGGCAGGCGCCCGTGAGTCACGGCCCGTACAGGCGTCATCCATGTAGCAGCTTCCTCCTTGCCTCCCCGCCCGCTTCGCTGCATAATGGGTTTCCCGCAGAACGAAGCCGGGTTCACCAGCTCGGCGGGCAGCACTGAACGGAGGTTGACCAAATGGCCAAGCAGAAGATTCTGGTGACCGGGGTGTCGGGGATGATCGGCGGTGCCCTGGCCCGCTACTTCGTCGCGGAGGGACACGAGGTGCACGGCGTGGCCCGCTTCTCCAAACCCGACAGCGAGGAGCGCGTCGCGGGCTACGGGGTCAAGACCTGGCGCCGCGACCTGGCGGCGGACTCCCTGGAAGACATGCCCGACGACTTCGACTACGTTCACCACCAGGCCGCCTACTGGACCAAGGGCCAGGCCGATGCGATCAGCGACCCCCTGGCGCTGAGCGTCAACGCCCTGGCCGCCGGCATGGTGATGGCCCGCTGGCCGAAGGTCAAGGCCATGATCCTGGCCTCCACCGGGGGCATCTACCCGGAGAAGGACGAACCCTCCGGCGAGGACACCCCGGTGGCGCCCAACTCCGACACCTATCACCTCGGCAAGTTCGCGATGGAACAGGTGGGCACCTTCTGCTCGGTGCACTACCGCATACCCACGGTAATCCTGCGCTACTTCTGGCCGGTGCGCTTCGAGAAGATGGTCGAGCGCTGCGTCAAGGCCGCGCGCGAGGGCGTGCCCATGCCGGGGGGCGACGGAGGCGAACCCTTCACCTGGACGCCGATCGACATCGACGACATCTGCTACTACACGGCACGCTGCGCAGAGGTTGCCGAGGTACCCCCGAAGATACTGGTCTGCGGCGGGCCGGAGATCGTCGAGCGCGCCGAACTCAGCCGCATCGCCGCCGAAGCCCTGGGCGTCGAACCGGTGGTCGCACCGCAGCCGGAGCACCAGCAGCTGTGCCTCTCGGACAGCAGCCAGCTGTTCGAGCTCTTCGGCGAACCGAAGAAGAAGCTCAGCGAAATGGTCCGCGAAGCGGCCGGGGCAGAATGAAGCCCGACGTGCTCGTCCCTTTGTCTCCGTCCTGACGTACCGGGTACGAAGGACGGGCACAACGGAAGAGGCGTTTCCGGATTACGTCAGTTCCTGAACCAGCCGGCGGAAGCGTTCGCCGCGGGCGGCGAAGTTGGGGAACTCGTCGAAGCTGGCCGAGGCGGGGCTGAGCAGCACCGCGCCGCCGGGGCGGGCATTCTCGGCGGCCAGCCTGAAGGCCGCGTCGAAGTTCTCGGCGCCGAGCACCAGCGCGCCGCCGGCCTTCTCGACCGCCGCGCGGATCGCCGCGGCGGTCCGGCCGGTGACGACCACCACGTCGCAGCGCTCGGCGGCGAGGCGGCCGAACTCCTCGAAGTCCAGCCCCTTGTCGGACCCGCCGGCGATCAGCACCAGCGGGCAGTCGAAGCCCTCCAGCGCGGCCATGGCCGCCTCCGGCGTGGTGGCGATCGAGTCGTCCCAGTAGCTCACGCCGCGGTCGCGGTCGATGAACTCCAGGCGGTGCGGCAGCCCGCGGTAGCCCGCGAGCGCCCGGCGCGCGCTGCCGCCTGAAAGGCCCAGCAGACCGGCCCCCAACGCGACGGCCAGGGCATTGGCGAGGTTGTGCCCGCCCGGCACGCGCAGTTCGTCGCCGCGCATGACCACCCGCGCATCTCCGTCGAGGTCCACCACCAACTCGCCGTTCTCGATCCCGGCCGCGGGAGCAGGGGGCCTGCCGCGGGAAGAGAAACGCCCGACACGAGCGCGCGATCTGGCAGCCCACCCGGAGCAGACCGCGCAATCGGCGTTGACCACCAGGAAGTCATCGGCAGTCTGGAAGCGCGTGATGTTCTCCTTGGCACCGGCGTAGTCCGCGAAGTCCGGGTGCCAGTCGAGATGGTTCGGCGTGACGTTGGTGCAGATCGCCAAATGGGGGCTGCGCCGGATCCACTCCAGGCGCGCCAGCTGGAAGCTCGAGAGCTCCAGCACGATGAGGCCCTGCGGGGAAAAGCCCCCGACCGCGCCCAGCAGGGATCCGCCCAGGTTGCCGCCGACCAGCACCTCGCGCCCGCCGAAGCGCAGGCAGTCTGCGAGCATGGCCACAACCGTGCTCTTGCCGTTGGAACCGGTCACGCCGACGATCGGCGCCGCTGCGAGTTCGAAGACCAGGTTTATCTCGGTGGTGAGCTTGGCGCCGGACTCGCGGGCCAGGGCAACCAGGCGGTTCCCGGGCCTGACGGCCGGGTTCACCACCACCAGGTCAGCGTCGCGGAAGAGGTTCTCGGGGTGCCCACCGAGATGGTACTCCAGCCCCAAATCCTCGAGATCGCCCAGCGCCGGAGCCAGTTCCTCTCTTGAACGCAGGTCGGTTACCCGGACATCGTGGCCCTGCTCCGCGAAGAACCGCGCCGCTCCGGCCCCGCCGCCGAAGAGGCCCAGGCCCATCACCAGCACCTTCATGACAACACCGCGGCTGGCGACTCGTGAACCAATGGCCTATTGGCTGATGGACAACGGCTCGATGAACCGTGCCGCCCCTCGGCTTCGCTCTGCGCATTCATGCAGGAGGATTCCCGGCTCATCAAGCCATCAGCCATTGAGCCCTGCAACCACCGCTCCGGAAGCACGCAGGGCGCGTTACCAGCGCCCCCTGCTCTTGCAGTTGCGCTTGAGCTTGCAGCGGGCGCAGTCCGGAACCTGGTCGTGGCAGACGCTCACGGCGTGCTCGAGGGCCAGGCCGTAGAAGTCGCGGTAGGAACCGGGAGCCACGCCCTTGAGCACCGCGCGCTGGGCCCGCGCCCGGCTGGCCTTGCGCGGGACCAGCCCCGTGCGCCGGAGGACCCGGGCCACCCCGTCGTTGGCGGGTATCACCGGCCTGTCCAGCGCGATCATCATGACCGCCTCGGCCTCTTCGCGGCCCAGCGGTCCCAGGCGTGCCAGCCAGGTGCGCAACTCGGCGGACTTCATGTTTTGCAGCGCCCCGATGTCCAGGCCGCCGAGGTTCTCGTAGAGCGCCTGCAGCAGGGCCTGCATGCTCTTGACGCGATCCTCGGGGGCATCCGGAGCCGCAGCCATCAGATCGCGCGGGCGCGCCACGCGCACTTCGTTCCAGTCGACGAAGACCTTCCCGATCCTGCCCATGAACCGCAGCGAGGTCCGCTCGCCGACGCCCTCGGAAAGAACCGCGAGCACGATCCTGTCCAGCGTTTCTTCCCGCGTCTGGCGACGCCTGCGGCCATAGGCCCTGGTCAGGGCCGCGAACAGCGCGGCGAACGCCCTGCTGGTCCCGCCGGGGGCACGCTTCCCGGCCCCGGGTTTCGATTTCTTCCCCGAACGCGCAACAGTCTTCTTCTCGGCCATCGTGAAGCAGGTCCTTTCAGCTGGCGATGCTAGTTGACACCCAGGCGCTGGATCGCCCGGTCCGCCTCGTCGAGATAGTACTGCCATTCCGGCAGGGTCTGGAACTTCTCGTCGTTCTGGAACTCCAATATGAAGTCCTCGTAGGCATCCGCCGTGCGCTGCTTGGAGCGGTCGTGGTCCTTCTCCATGCAGGACGCGATCATGAACTTGGCGTACCCCCGCCAGCGGCTTTCGGCGAACTCCGCATACATGCGCTCGTAACAGGCAAGCTCGGAGCCGGGCCGCAGAGTCCAGGCGTAGACCTTCGCGCAACGCATCATGAGGTCGGCGGCCCACTCCTCAGACCTGTTCTCGACGGCGTGGTCCTCGGCCCAGGACATCACCGGGCCGCTGATCAGCAGCAGCGGCCCGAAAAGAGCGATGGCTATGACGATGCCGACGATCAGCCGCTTCCTTGCCTCCGGGGTCATTGCCATGACTTGTGCCTTTCGACGGCCTCTGGCAGGCCGTTCTCCAACGGCCTGCTAGGGTCGAGCCGGGCCCGGCTTGATCTCGGCTTTCTTCTGCAGTTCCTTGAGCAGCGCGGCCCGGTGCCGGGCCACGGTCGAAGCCATCACCAGAGGCTTGGCCGTGTCGAAGGTCGCGCGGTTGACTTCGGTAACCTTGACTATATGCCACCCGTTACGACCGAAGACCGGGCGGCTGATCTCCCCCACCTTCAGGCTGTAGGCGGTGCGCGCCACGGCATCGCCCTTGATCTTCGAGTAGGATATGAATCCCAGGTTGCCGCCGAGCCCGGCGGTGCGCTCGTCCTCGCTGAACTCCCCCGCGAGCTTGGCGAAGTCCTGCCGGCCGTCGACCAGCTTCTTGTAGATGCTCTCGGCCAGGTCCTGCTTCCTGCGGCGCTCTCGCGCGGGGAGGATCCTGCCGCGCTTGTCCACCGCCTTGACGTATATGTGGGACGCCTTGGGCACCCCGTTGCCGAAACGCGGGCCCTCCCTGGCGAAGACCTTCTTGAGCTCGTCCTCGGTCACCTGCGACTTGACCATCTTGGTGAGCATGGCCACCGCCCTGAATCCGTACTGCCTCTTGAGCAGGGACACGTCGCGCCCGAGCTTCTTCAGAACCTTCTCGAGCGGGAACTCCTTCTCGCCGATGCGCGTGGCCTTGGCGGCGGTGGCCAGGTGAATCTGGTACTCCATGTCGTCCCGGGTGAACTCAAGCCCCCTGCGGCGCAGTTCCTGCCGTGCCAGGAAATAGTAGACCAGCACCTTGAGCCTCTCGCGCCTGATCTCTTCCGGCAGGCCGATGCGCGCGACCTCCCCGGCCTGGGCGATGCTGATCTTCTCGCCGTTGACTATCGCGGCGGTACCGGCCGGCAGCTTGTCCAGGCCGACCACCTTCTTCGCGCCGGCCTCCAGATCGGCAAGCATCTTGTTCATAGCCGCGTTGACGCGCGGGTCCGTCAGATGCCTGGAGGCCCGGCCCTTGCCGCCGACCAGGCGATAGAGGCCAACCACCTGTTCGCATCTCCTCAGGAAGAAAGCCTCGGTCATGCCTTGACGCTTGAGCTGCTCGCGCAGCGAAGTCTTGCGCCGCGTTTTCAGCATGCGGTCCAGGTCCCTGAAGTATCCGTGCACCTCAGATTTCTGCACCGAGATGCCCCTGTCGCTCATCTTCTGGCGCACCACCCGTTCGCGGATCAGGAACGGCTGGATGTCCTTGAGGTAGTGGGCGTGATCGTCGAGGAACAGCGCGTCATCAAGGTCCCGGAGCCGGATGGGCTCACCGTTGACTACTGCAACTACGTCAGCATCCAGCTTGGGGGCCGGACCGGCTGCCGCCAGAGTAACCGCCAGCAACGCTGATTTCAGCCCCGCAAAAACCATAAACTCTTCTCCCAACAAAGCTTACAGGTAACCACAACACGCCCCTACTATACAGATAGACGGGACAAAAGTCAAGCCGATCGTGTACTTGCATCAAAAACCTTCCCTTTCGCCCTGAGTGTCGACTCTCTCCCCTCTCAGGCTCCGCCACGACGACCCGTTGCCTGCCTGCCGCCGCCTCATCTCCTGCTTCATGGCCCGGAAAAGGAACCGCGGCAGCGAGCGAAACTGCGATTCGTCAAGCGACCGAAACCTGTCCACACACGCCTGGCGCAGCCTGAGTTCAGTCCGGATCGAGCCAGCACAGGCCAGCCCAGCTGCGTGTAGCACACGTAACTCTGTTACGCGTGGCGCTCATAAAGTGATACTCATTCGTATCACTGATGAACATGCGAATGCCTGCCGACCACTAAATACCAGGCTACTGATACACAGATCCAATTGTGCATTCGCATCTTACGCAGCGGTCGATATATTCGATATGCACATCGGGTCAGGGGGCACAGCGTTTGCTTGTTTTACGCTGGGAGGGGTGTTCTCAACCTGGCTCAGCATCTGCGGGATCGGGGGATCTGGAGCATGTCCACCGGGCTGTGCAGCCTGTCCGAATACCCGGACAAGAACAAGGCAGTCCTGCGGTTGCACGTGGAGTTCATCTCGCTCGACCGGATCGACGAGTTCCGGGGCGATTGCCTGCGGCTGCTGCAAACCCGCCTGGGACAGCTGGTGATCGACCTGAGCCCTCTGACGCGCATCCCCAGCGGGGTGCTGGCCGCGGTAATGGACGCGGGGCTGCTGGCCAACACCGGTGACGGGCCGCCGCAGCAGGTGGTGGTGCTGGCCGGGCCCGCGGTCGCCCGCCAGTTCAGGTGCTTCGAGCACTCCTCAGTGCTGGATATCCGGCAGTGGGACAGCGAGAACTCCGAAGAGCCAGAAAACCTTCCGAAGCAGCGAAGCCACTGACAGCCCGACTTCAGCCGCTTATGCTTACCGACCCGTTGCTGGGCTGGTTCATGAGATCCGGGTTCTTCTTGACCATGTCCACGGCCTGGGCCCAGGCCTCGCGCAGGCCTCGGAGCACGCTGGTGCTCTCGTCAATCCTCTCGGGCAGGTGGTGGACGTTGGCCTCGATCAGCCGGTTGTAGCAGTAGGTGTAGAGACTGGCGAGGTTGTCGGCCACCTCCCCGCCGGTCTTGCGATCCAGGGCGTAGAGCAGTTCGAGGACGATGTTCTGGGCCCGGATGAGCAGATTGTGGGCCTCTTCGTAGTCCTTGGCGACGACCAGGTCCCTGGCCTGCTCCGAGAAACGGATGGCCCCGTCGTAGAGCATGAGGACGAGCTGTTCGCGGCTGGCGGTCTGGATCTGGGTCTTGAGGTATTCCCTGGTCTTGTCGTTGGGGCTAGCCACGTTCGGCCTCCTCCGTTCCGGCCCTGGTCCACGAGTTCGCTGAAGGCAAAGCCCCGGTGGGAGTCGAACCCACCGGGGCTTCTGGACTGCTTCAGCCTGTCCGGTCCACCAGGAGGCCCAGGGTCTTCTGCAACCTCGCAGTGACCTTGAGCATCTCTATCGGCGGAACCGTCTTCACAACCTCGCGGGTGTCGGGATCCACAACCTCGGCGTAAATCCGGCCCGTAGGCTGGAAGACTCGGAGCCTGATGCCCCCCGGAAGACTGGATGCGGCCGCTTGCACCGCCCGCTGTGTAGCCGGCGACTTGCTCGCGCCCTGCTCAGGCAGAACGGGGCGCGCCTGGGCAACGCCTGTAAGTTCTGCCATCTTGACACCTCCAGTTCTCCGTTGCTTCCTGCCTCGGCCCGGGGTCCCCATCGGGGTCCCCTAATGTTATCGGCCGAAGGCGACCGGCCTTTAGCCTCTAAACCGGCCGTAAGCTACTGATCCCCAGCTACCTGAGCAAGGCCAGTACGCTCTGGGATGCCACATTCGACTGAGCCAGCATGGCCACGCCGGCCTGGACCAGTATCTGGTTCTTGGTGTAGTTGCTGGTCTCCTCGGCCATGTTGGTGTCGCGAATGTAGCTCTCGGTTGCGGTCACGTTCTCCAGAGTCACGCTGAGGCTGTTGATGTTGGTCTCGAGCGTGTTCTTCTGGAAGGCTCCCAGCGTTCCGCGGATCGAAGCCGTCCGGCCGATCGCCGTGCTGATCCTGGTGATGGCCAGGCTGGCGGTGGTCGATGTGGTCAGCGTAGTACCGGTCAGGTTGAGCCTTGCCCGATCCATGGTGCCGACCGTCAGCGCTTCCTGATCGTTCGCCGTGCCACCCTCACCGATGTGGAACGTCCGCGCCGCGGCGGTGAACACCGACTCGCCGGCGAAGCGCGTCACGTCACCGATGCGGTCGATGGTGCTGAGTATGTTCTGGTACTCGCCGTTGTCGGCGAGGGCCTGTTCAGCCGTCACCACACCGCGGTTGGCGGCGTGCACCGCAAGAGCCCTGGCGTGCACCAGGAGATCACTGACCTCCTTGAGCGCGCCTTCCGCAATCCCCACCAGGTTCGAAGCCTCCTGGCTGTTGCGCAGCGCCGCTTTGAGACCACTGATCTGGCCGCGCAGACCTTCGCTGATGATCAGGTCCGCGGGGCCGTCAGAGGCCGTGTTGATCCGAAACCCGGATGAGAGCTTCTGGAGCGACTTGCCCAGATTGAAGCTGTTCACCCCCAGGTTCCTCTGCGTGTTGAGCGCAGAGATGTTGTTGTTGATCCTGAGCAATGACATGCTCGTTACCTCCTTGTCTTTCCTGCCCCGAGTTCCTTCTCGGGGAGCGCTATCCCAGGAGCTGCAACACGCTCTGGGAAGCTACATTGGACTGAGCCAGCATGGCCACGCCCGCCTGGACGAGGATCTGGTTCTTGGTGAAGTTGCTGGTCTCCTCGGCCATGTTGGCGTCGCGGATGTAGCTCTCCGTAGCGGTCACGTTTTCGAGGGACACGCTCAGGCTGTTGATGTTGGTCTCGAGCGTGTTCTTGATGAACGCCCCCAGGATCCCGCGCCGCGTGGCCACCACGCTGATCGCGTTGTCAATCGCGATGATCGCGCTGGCGGCACTGGCGGTCAGGTCGATCGCACCCAGGCTCAACGCCGCGGTGCCCAGTGATAGGGCGCTGTTGTCGATGGTCACCTGGTCGTTGTTGGTGCCGCCCTCTCCGATCTGGAAGGACACGTCCGCAGCGGGATTGAAAACCGCGTCGCCCGCAAAACGGGTCACCGCGGCAATGCGATCAATGGTCGCGACGACGTTGTCCAACTCCGACTGGTCCGCGGCGATCTGCTCCGCCGTGACCACGCCTTCGTTGGCCGCGTGCACGGCAAGCGCGCGTGCAGACACCAGCAGATCGCTGACCTCCTTGAGCGCGCCCTCGGCGATGCCCAGGTAGTTCGAAGCCTCCTGGGTGTTGCGGATCGCGGCCTTCAGACCGCTGATCTGCCCCCGCAGGCCCTCGCTGATGATCAGATCCGCGGGGCCGTCGGAGGCCGTGTTGATCCTGAACCCGCTGGACAGCTTCTGGAGACTCTTGCTCAGGTTGAAGCTGTTCACGTTCAGGTTCCTCTGCGTGTTCAGCGCAGAGATGTTGTTGTTGATCCTCAGCAGCGACATCCTGCACCCCCCTTAACCCAGGAGCTGCAGAACGCTCTGCGAGGCCACGTTGGACTGAGCCAACACCGAAACACCGGCCTGGACCAGGATCTGGTTCTTGGTGAAGTTACTGGTCTCCTCGGCCATGTTGGTGTCGCGGATGAAGCTCTCGGTCGCCGTCACGTTCTCCAGAGTCACGCTGAGACTGTTGATGTTGGTCTGCAGCGTGTTCTTCTGGAAGGCTCCCAGAGTTCCGCGAATCGATGCCACGTCGATGATCATGGCGCTCACCGTGCCTATCGCGGCCCGGGCGTTGCCGGCACCCACCAGGGTGGCCGCGCCCAACCCAAGCGCAGCTGCGGTCACGTTGGGGATGGTCAGGGCTTCCTGGTCGTCCGCCGTGCCGCCCTCGCCGATGTGGAACGTGCGGGCCGCGTTGGTGAAGACGTCCTCGCCGGCGAAACGAGTGACCGCGTCAATGCGGTCGATGGTGCTCATGATGTTGTCGAACTCCTGCTCGTCTGCGGCGACCTGCTCGGTGGTGACCACTCCCTCGTTGGCCGCGTGCACCGCCAGGGCCTTGGCCTGCACCAGAAGGTCGTTGATCTCTTTCAACGCTCCCTCGGCGATGCCGACGAGATTGGCGGCTTCCTGGCTGTTGCGCAGCGCAGCTTTCAGGCCGCCGATCTGCCCGCGCAGACCTTCGCTGATGATCAGGTCCGCGGGGCCGTCAGAGGCCGTGTTGATCCGGAACCCGGATGAGAGCTTCTGCAGGGACTTGCCCAGATTGAAGCTGTTCACCCCCAGGTTCCTCTGCGTGTTCAGCGCAGAGATGTTGTTGTTGATCCTGAGCAATGACATGCTCTTACCTCCTTGTCATCTCTGCCCCGAGATCCTTCTCGGGGCCCTCTATCCCAGCAGCTGCAGTACGCTCTGGGATGCCACGTTGGATTGAGCCAGCACCGAAACACCGGCCTGGACCAGGATCTGGTTCTTGGTGTAGTTGCTGGTCTCCTCGGCCATGTTGGTGTCGCGGATGAAGCTCTCCGTCGCCGTCACGTTCTCCAGAGTCACGCTGAGACTGTTGATGTTGGTCTGCAGCGTGTTCTTGATGAACGCTCCGATGTCTCCGCGGAGTTCGGCGACGTCTCCAAGCGCAGTGCTGATGGTGGTGATCGCCGCGGCGGCGTCGTCCGACAGAGCGGCGGTGCCTCCGCCGTAGAGGTTGCTGAGCGCCAGGTTGGTCAACGATATGTTGGAGAACACGAAGGCCTCCTGATCGTTGGCCGTACCGCCCTCGCCGATGTGGAACGTGCGAGTGGCGCTGGCCGCAACCTTGAAGACGTCCTGGCCGGCGAACCGGGTCACGTCGTTGATCCGCTGGATGGTGTCCAGGATGTTGTCCAACTCCTCCTGGTCGGCCGCCACCTGCTCGGTGGTAACCACGCCCTCGTTTGCCGCGTGCACTGCGAGCGCACGCGCCGAGACCAGCAGATCACTGACCTCCTTGAGCGCGCCCTCGGCGATTCCCAGGTAGTTGGCCGCTTCCTGCGTGTTGCGGATCGCGGCCTGCAGGCCGCTGATCTGCCCGCGCAGGCCCTCGCTGATGATCAGGTCCGCGGGGCCGTCGGAGGCCGTGTTGATCCTGAAGCCTGAGGACAGCTTCTGGAGACTCTTGCCCAGGTTGAAGCTGTTCACCTCCAGGTTCCTCTGCGTATTGAGCGCAGAGATGTTGTTGTTAATCCTTAACAACGACATTGATTCTTCCTCCTTGCCGTCTAAGTCCCGAGTTCCGTCTCAGGACCCTCGAGCCGGGCAAGCGGAAGCACGATCGGCATCGCACGAAACGCGCGACCCGATCCCGTCCAGGATCAGTCGGTGGGTGGGTGGTGGATAGAAGCTGTTTTCTGTCAGTTCCAGCGTGCTCGCGACGCATCGCGCGTCGACCGCGCGAACGCGGAGCCGCTTCTGCAGCCTTAGCGCCATCCCTGGTCCTCCCTAGCCGCCTGACCCGGACGTCCGTGCCCGAGCCTGGTGCATCGGAGGCGGCCAATCCCCGTAGGGTTGCAGTCTGGCTCTACCTCCGATCGGGAAGGAGTCGCAGTCTTACCCTCCCTCCCTGAAAGATGCGCAATCAGGACGCGGGCGGCCTCTCCTGGGGCCGCTTGCCCCCGCCCGTCAGTTCACGCCCACCCCCTTTCCGGACGCGGTGCGCGGGCAAAAAAGAATCCCGTGCGGGACATCAGCCCGCAACGGGAACTCTTCAGCTACTGACCGCGCATCCATGCGCCTGTCCCCATCCTTGTACCGACCCGTCCTGAGCCGGGAAGCTCCGAGTACAGTCTACCTCTCTGCGGGGCCGAAGTCAAGGCCCGCAGATGGACGAAATCCCTTGCTGGACAAGAAGTTATCGGACGCGCGCCATATTGACAGAGGCACGAACCACGAACCCACAGATGGACGCAGATCGTCCCAAGCCAAACAAAGCAAAGCACATGGGAACACTCCTGTTCACTGGGCTTGATTGTCAGCGTTCATCCGCGTTGACCTGCGGTTCCACCATATCGAGTAGGCAGGGGGCTTACGCCCCCCGCCTCTCACACCACCGGGCGTACGGTTCCGTACCACGGCGGTTCACAGGCCGCGTTGAAAGCGCGAGTATTCATCGAGCAGGCTCACGAGACCCAGCT
>Ga0272441_10000608_pt1 | contig 81022 bp, 92 predicted proteins | sample SSMProp6N_FD_193582 | JGI IMG/M metagenome (GOLD analysis project Ga0272441, IMG submission 193582) | Marine sediment archaeal communities from Little Sippewissett salt marsh, Falmouth, MA, United States - SSM-Prop-6N | ecosystem: Environmental > Aquatic > Marine > Wetlands > Sediment ...
CCTCAAATGAATTTGTGAGTCATGCTGTCTTTTAAAATAACTTGTTCATAAATCTGATTGTGCGGCTGATAGGTGCAACGTGGACACTTTGACACTATGATGTCATCGTGCATTTGCCAGTGCGCCTTACTTCCCCACGCCAGCTTGATCTCCATGACATCCTGGCAGTTGTGTATGAGTTCAAGCTTTGGGTCACCACGGCGGTCACAACAAAGACCAAGAGTAAATCCCTCTTTTGTATCTGAAGGTGGTTCGAATACTGCTGTCATGAATATGGCATAACATTTGTCAAAATAATTTGCTCTTTTGAATTGGGAGTCGAATTTGTGAGTTACCCCATAGACGCCGAATTCAGGAGAATCTAATTCTTCTATAGCTACTTCAATTTGATTATTAAAAACTGTTACCATAACAGGGTCAAATTTGATAGCATTTGGATCTTCATTAATTTGATCCCAAGGGGTTCCGGCCGGTCGGAAGTGGATATTCTTGCACCCAATCTGTTTAGCTATTTTTGCGGCATCCAACACTTCTTTCATATTGTCCTTATAGAGCAAATACTTAAAACTGACACCGTACGCGGGACGATCGAGGCCAAGTTGAGTACAATGATCTTTCGAATATTGAACCAGCTTACTGATATTTTCTATCACGGGCTTGAACGACGCTTGAAGGCTTTTTCCTCTTTTGTATTTGTCATAGGTCTGAGGATTTCCGGCATCAACTGAGACGCCAACCCATGTACATTTCGATAACGGCTCAATGAACTTATCTATCAATGTACCATTAGTGACCACACCAACCTCGACACCGTTCTCAACAAGCCTGTCGATAAATTTTCCAGTATGAGGATTGATGAGTGGCTCACCACCCCCAGCAATGCAGACAGCACCTACGCCGTCATTATGATCGTTCCAGTGAGGCAAAAAGTCGGCTATCTGCATCAAAGATTTTTCAGACAGTGACTGGTGGTTATGCTCCATAACATACGAAGCGTTGCACCATTCACAATTAAGATTACAGGCGTTTGTGGGATCGACCGTTACAAGTATTGGAGCTGGAATCTTTCCGCCCCCTCTTTGGATTTTTCTCCATTTTTCTACATGGGTCAACAGCTTATAGCTATTGAACGGGTTCCATCTTTTGTTGTGATTCCATTCTTGCATCGTATCTCCTTATGGCTTCAAGGATATCATCAATAAGACCCATTTTAATTTCAAGCCTTTTTGACTGTATGAAATTGTCAAGGTCATGTTTAATATAATATCTTCTATTTGTACTTGTCCTTCTAGCTATTAATACACATTCTCTATCAAGCCTTTGCAATGTTTTAGGATGAAGATTAAGAATTTTTGACGCTTCTGATAGTGTATATGTGGTTTTTCCCATGTTCACAATATAATTACAAAACATGCAAAACAACAATAATTTTTGCAGTTATTTTTCATGGACTTACGGTATAAATACTATATATAGTGTTCACCTGCCACTACATGTTGCTATTGCTAGTACAGTGGCGATGACTATTTTTTATATCACACTTTTTTGAGAAAGGGTTACATCATGGCTAAAGAACTCTTTGTTGGCAAATTGTCAAATGGAGTAACCGTTGAGTTGCTCGAAGCAGAATCATTCAGTGGAAAGACCGAATTTGCAGTCAAAGTTGGCGGAGAAGTCGCATCCGTATCTTCAGTCGGTATCCTCAGAACTGGCGATGTTCAGGTTAAAACAACCTCAAAAGCCGTTCGAGTAAAGGCGAATAGCAAGAATATCCCAGAAGTCAAACCGGAAAAAGCCCCAACCCTTGATGATGTAGCCGCTGAATAAGTGGCTTTTTTTATGCTACCAGTAATTGGAATCCCCCCGTGGCACGCTATGCCCATGGGGGATTTTTTATCCAAAATCAATTGAGGAGACTGTTATGGGTTCAAAATATAAAATTCGAAAAGAAGATTTAAGGTCATTTTACAGAATGAGTGATCAGTACATGGAAACGATGGGTTATCACGAAGTGTACAAGAAGCTCGGGTGGCAGCAGGGCCCGAGCGGCAACTTCCACTGCTGGAACTCTGCAGCTCATGGCCGCGGTACCGACAACAACCCTTCCTTATCAGTAAATGACAAGACCGGTCAATGGAATTGCTTCAGTTGCAACTGCGCCGGCAACTTCCAGTCTTACTGGAAAGAGGTTCTCAAGGGTGGTCAGTATGGAGATTCATATAGTGATTTCGTAATTGACCTGCTCAATCTAAATGTGCCGGATATCATGGGATTTTCTCAGGATTTTGATGAAAAAGAATTTGAGGCCAATCGGGAGAAGATGGCTAAGTTTGCCGACGCTCTGAACAAGAGATTTGAAGAGCAGAAGGGCAGCAAATACCTCATGACATCAGAGCTTCAGGAGCTGATGAAAGAAGAAGCCTCCATCCCGAAAGAAGTGGTCGATGGGCTTGTCCAGAGGCTCAAAAATACCCCGCAGAAGATTAAATACCTCGAAGAGACCAGGAACGTCACCGAGGACATTATAGACCGGCTCAGAATCGGCCTCACGGACCGTGGGGCTTATTCCATACCCATATTCGATCCGGAAGGAAACTGCCTTAACATCAAGAAATATGACCCGTTCACCGAGAAGACCGAGTACAAATGGCTGTATTGGGAGAAAGGCCTCCCAGTCCGCCCCATACCGATTGACAACTTCACCAAGCAGAAGATTTACATATTTGAGGGGGAACCCGATATGCTGTGTGCCCTGGGGTTTGGAATCGAGGGAGCGGTTACGATGGGGTCGAAGTCGAATAAGGACGTGAATGTCGTTTTTGGGGCCGATATGGCCCGTCAAATCTTCTACAATAAGGAAGTAGTGATTGTATTCGATTCGGACAATGAGCCTGATAAGACTGGCCGCACAAGCCAGCAGACGCTGGCACATTCATTGTACCCGTATGCAAAACAGATTAAAATCATTAATCTCGATCAGAGCGATATCAATCCGAAAGGCCTTGATCCAAATCTGATTAAAATCGTGAAAAACAAAAAAGGTCAGGAGAAAGAAAAGAGAATTGAGAAAGATTTCACAGATTTTATTCGTAGAAATGGCTTTGATGAACATGCAATTGAGGCATTTCACAGATTGGTAGAGTTAACTGAAGTGTATGTCGAGAATGAAGATCGTGTTCGTGAAACTGTTTGTAAAGTCACCATACAGGAAGCTCGTATGGCAAAACAGTATTCTCCGGACGGATCTAAGGTTCTTGAACTTGTTGCTTCAGTATCGGATTTTGATTCAACTGCGTATCAATACCCAAAAATATTCTGCGTCTCGTGTCCTCAAATGGGGCCTCAAGAAGATCGGGGTGGTACAAGCAAAATGCCGGGAGCATGTAAACGATGTATGATGCCGGCGTATCCTGGATTCTTCAAAGATAACAGTGTAGTTATACATTTTCACAGAAAAATCCCCAAAGAATTCTCCAACGATAGAAGGCACCTTAAGATTTCAGAACATAACATCCTTGGTCTGGTGCAAGTTACTGATTCTCAAAAACGTTACCACCATAAAAGAATGATTGGCATTAATCCACGGTGTGATCTTGTTGATGTAACCGACCTGGCGTATGAAAAGCTTCTCCATGTCCGTTTGGTCAAGGACGTTTCTGAATATGGTGATCCGGCCACGTCAGCCATTCATATGGAAGCATACATGGTGGGGGATCAAGATATTTATGCCAACAAGTCATACAAATTTAAAGCTGTTCATACAACGTCATGGAATGGTCAATATTCCGTCTTGTTCGCACATGAGGCTGAACCTATTGCCACTTCGATTGAGCGATTTAAAATGAATGAAGATATTCATAATATCCTTATGTCGTTCAGGAGAAAATCTGGCGAAAGTATTGATGGCCACCTGGCTCGCAGATACAAGGTTCTTGGTGATGCTGCCGGTATAACTGGTCGAGATGATTTGTTTCTGGTAAATGATTTGACATTCTTTTCGGCTGCAGAAATTCATAATAAGACATTGTTACCAAGTGTTAATAGGGGCTATGTCGAATCCTTGATTGCTGGAGATTCACGATGTGGTAAGACCATCGTATCTAAATTTCTTCACGATCATTATAAAATTGGTGAATTTGTTGCAGGCTCAGGTGCTGTTAGTAGAACGGGGCTCCTTGGTGGCATTACATCATTTAAGAACAACCAGTCGATTTCATGGGGGAAAATACCACAAAACGACGGCGGTATCATTTCAATTGATGAGTTGACCAATATCAATTATGAGTCACTTGACAGTTTAACCGCATGTCGATCAAGCGGTGTTGCTGATGTTCAAATGGCGAAATCAGGAAAGGTCCCTGCACGTACCAGAAAGATTATGCTGTCCAATGCTCGTGGAAATGCTCAGACAAGGCCAAGCCACACATTCGGATTTGAAATGCTGAGAGATATTTGTTTCGGGAAAGATGAGATTCTTTCCCGTTTTGATGTTGCCTATATTGTTAGGCAAGGTGATGTTGAATTTAAAGAATTCGCATCATCATATGATCAAATATCAACAGAATTCACCGAATTTCAATGTCAGACACTTATCAAATGGTGCTACTCTAGAAAACCTGATGATATAATCCTTGAATCAGAATTAGAAGAATATATCACCAGCAAATCTTCAGACCTTTTACAAAAATTTCATAGTTCATCACAACTTGTCAATATAGAAATACGGGCTAAAATATTCAGAATGTCCGTTGCTCTTGCAACAATGTTATACTCAATTCCGCCCAATAACGATTGGAATAAAATTTACGTCAATCGTGAACATGTCGATTTTATATGCAAATTTCTTGATCGGGTTTATTGTCACCCAAACATGGCCCTTGATCGTTATTCGGAAATAAAATTCAGAGAAGAGTCATTGGGTGATATGCGGTTCATGGAAGGCATTATGAGCCATATCGGAATCGATCAATTAATACGTGAAGATGAATTTACAGATGGCAGTATCAGGCAGATATTTTTTGATTATTTGCATGCCGTAACTGATGGTCGGGCGTTTATTGTAGATGCAAATGACGATAGCAACCGATGGTGCGGATTCAAATACATTACTGACGCTTGCCAAAAACTAATAGGTGTTTTATGTGAAAGAAATTGCCTAAGAAGGGGCAAGCGAAACACATACAAAAAAACAGAAATGTTTTCAAAATGGCTTGTTTCCAAGAAGGATGAAAAATATGCCGGCTCGAATTATCTCGATGTTACTCCAGATGAACTCAATTCTCAAGTGGAGCAAAAGATCAAACGATTTGAGACGTTTAGTGAGCGATTTAGAAAGCGGAAGGGCGACGACGATCAAGTCGTGGGCTCATCGGGATCTTGATAATGCTTTAAAGTATTATCAATCGATTGGATGGTGTCCTACTGCGGATGGATATTTGAATGAATTGAAGGCGCTTATGGTCACCTTTCGCAAAGTCAATAGGCATATAACAGAGATTTTGGATGGATTTATGAAAGATAAACATCTTCTTGTCTTTCTTATTATACATTCAACCTTTAATAGCGATGCTCGTACGGATGGGGACTTTATTGAAGTGTATATGGCGAATAAAATTCAAGTATCAGATAACCAGGTGATTAACGCATATACCAAAAAGATTCCTGACGATATTGCTAAAAAATTGTCTATATTCAATCCGACAATAATACCATTTGAAGTTCTCAACTATAAGGTTGAATTTGGCTGTAGAAAAGATCTGGTCACAGGTAAATACCCACACGACCCGATACGCGTTATTGATACAACACTTGATGTAGACCGAAAGCCAAATTTTAACCCTGAAGAATTTTTATCGCAATATGAGGACATTGCTCTGTAAAGCATCTCAAAGACAGGTCCTATGTTATTTCAAAATGATTTTTGTAACCATAATTGTGACAGGTACTTTACATCCCACATGGAGGAATTATGAGTGTAGGAGGAATTGATCTTTCCGGTTTCCAGAACAATGAAGCTGTGTCGCAACAGTTTGATGACACTTCAGGCAAGGATCAGGTTCAAAGCAGGTTGATCACAACTTCCGGAACATACGTTATGGAGGTGTCTACCTTCTGTTTTCGGAATAAGAAACGCAACAATGAAGTAATTATCAGCCCAACTTTGGCAAAATCTTCCAAAGGCGGAATCAATCTTGTAGCAAGCATGCAAGTCTGCAAGGGGTTTGGAACATCACAAGTGTCAGAAGGTGATTATATCACCGTTAATGTGCCCGTGTGGCCGTCGCCAAAAGCAACAAAAGATGACGTTTCCAACATGTTCAAGCTTTCAAAGCCACGCCTGTGCGCCCTTCTTGGAGTTGACAACTTCAAGTTGGAACTTGACAACGTTGTCGATAAATTCTCAACAGAGTGGTCCGAGAACGAAGACGGAAGCTTTGAACTTAAGAAAGACCATGCGCTCAAGGGTCGCGTGGTATGTACTTTCGACGATAGCGTGTACAACAACCGACCGACCTTGAACCTCGTCAATATGCGCAGATTCAAAGAAGGTGACAAAAGCGTTTCGAACGGCCCAGCCGAACAAGCACCACAAAATGGTTTTGGAAGTTCGCAATCTGATTCTTCTCCTGAAGAACAGGAAGAGTTGAACTTTTCCAGTGCCGGAGAAACAGCATCATCGGGTCAGGCTCCTCAGCAGGAAACTCCTGAGACAGCCCAGGATGTTATTACGCCCGACACTGTTCAAGAAGATACATTGCCATTCTAATTTGTCAAGCAGGGGTGGTCCAGTTGGCCGGTCCTTAGATCTATGCTGATATGAGCAATCTAAAGCATGGTGTACGATGGTTCAAGTCCATCCCCCTGCATTTCTTTTTTTTCCTGAGAGGTAAAAAAATGATCAAAGGTCTTACGCACAATGTAGACGGTTCACTGAACCATGCTACCCGGTATCGCGGAAAGATATCAACAGGATATGGCCCAGGAGAACCGCCAAACACAACCAATCATCCGGTTGCTGCAGGATTTTTCAGAATGCTGAAAGAGGTAACTGAAACACAACAGATTGGTGCGAGCAAAAAAGAGGTTGCCATCAAAAAATGGATAACCAATTCAGTAGCCCAATCATCTCTTGAAGCGCAAAACAAGAAAAGCAAAACTCCAAGAATATTGGAATTTGTCAGCTTGTTTCATTCCCCGAAAGATTTTTGGGAAAGTTCGTTGGCAATGTTCTCATCTACTGAAGGGTTATTGTGCCGAAGTGAAGGTGAAGGAACGCCGGCACGATACCTTACCTTTGATGGAAACAACGAGCGCGTATGGGTGGATAGGGAATTCGATGGTGTTTCAGGATGCCTATATCGAAATTGTCCTGATTTCGCTTCAGGAAAATGCAAACCTCTTGGTTTGATGAAAGTTTTCCCGACATGTGACTTGTCCACAATGCCGTATCGGTTCGAAACCAGAAGTATTAATACAATCATTGGTATGGAATCGGCCCTGCAGGACCTGTGGACGCTTCTGAACGCGGCTCACGCAATCAGACAGATGGAAGCCAACAAACAGTTGCCATTTGATGGATTCTTTGGCGCAAAACTGCTTTTGGTTCATCGCAAAATAAAATCTGGTGGCCGGGAAGTTTTTGTAACTGACCTGTTCCCAAGTGCAGATTTCAATGAGATGGTCATGCAACCTATCAAACGTGGATTGGATGAAAAGAAGAACAAAGCGCTTCTTGAGGGCGCAGCCGGCTCCGTTAGTCTACTTGAGCAAGCGGCTAATAATATGATTGCCGGTCCAATAGAGAGTGCTGAATCGTCTATACCTTTGGATGCCTCTGAGGAGAGAGATATCGCTGTCAACTTCGGCGCAGATGCAGAAGAAATTCCTGCTGAAGCGACAAGCGATGGCAATGCCCCTGAGCCAAACAAAGGGGCAGAAACGCTCATGTCAGAAGGCCCTGGCAAGTAAAAATTTTCCAAGCAGCTTTCTATTTTTAGAAAGCAATCTGGAGTTTCTCCAGAAGGGTAAATAATAACCTGATTCGAAACATTTTGAGATGAAAAGGTTGTCTAATCGGCTTTTTACAAAAATGTCGATAAGCACTTCATCTTCGTGTCCATCGGCACTCGATGAAGTGCGGCGAGACATTTTTCGAAAAAAGCCCAACGACAACCTTTCATCTCATTTAGTTTCTCACATCTATCAATAGTTGGAAAGCAAATGAACTCAGTTACTGATCCATGGGTCGTTCATTACGAACGGCTCATGGATATTCTTACTAAAGCAGGTGTATCAAGGGATCTCCCTCCTCGTATTCAAAGAAAGATACTTATTATGCATATGGGTACGATTTCAAACAAAGAGCTAAAAGAGGCTTTATCATTATTCAAAGTCGTATATAAGGGAGAATTATGAGTATTGACAAGCCTGGTATATACAAATTGAAATTATTTCATCAAAATGGTTTTGAAGAGGTTGAGATAGAAATAGGTGATGATTATGATAATACAAGGGCGTTTCTGGTCTCAAAATGGTATGTTGAATATTTCAATTATAAAAAGCAAGATCGTGAGCGTACTAACCTTCCATACATTTTAACATTTGATCGAAAATTTTAAGGAGTTGATATGGAAATCATTTTGATATTATTCATTGTGTTGTTTCTATCCTCTCTTGGATGTGCCATTTTTTTATTCAAGAAAAATTGCCACTATAGGAGAATTATTGATAATGAAGCAAAAGCCTCAAAAGATAGAATCAGAGGACTCAATGAAGAAAAGAAGGTTCTTATAGAAAGGGTACGAGAGCTCGAAGACGGAATCAAAGAAACATTTAGCGTTTCAGTAAGAAATGACGTAACTAAAGTAGAATGTGTTTTTGACAAAACAGAAATGGCATTTATTATGGCTGGTATCTGGAAATTAATTCAATCTCCTGATTCGGGCATTGAAGATAAAGAGTGGTACATCAAGCTGTACAAGAAGATACAGTCTCACATTGACGATATGGAGGAACCCAAGGATGAATCCTGAAATGTTTCCGCTTGTATGTGCGGATACTGAAACAAATGGTCTTGATTCACGAGTTGATGAAATTGTTGAAATCACATTGACAGAATTCAATATATCTGGAATACGCGGAGAAACATTCAGTACATTATGCTATCCAAAATCTGGTATAATTCCATTCGAGGTAACCAATATTAATGGAATAACCATTGATATGGTTCAAGGGAAGCCGAACTATCTGGAAGATGGTGTGCGAGAAAAGGTGGCCGAAATTATTGGGTCGCGAACACTTGTCGGTCAAAATATAGAAAGCTTCGATTTGAAATTTATGAAAGTGAAACCGCAAAAGGTGGAAGATACTTTGATTATGGCACGGCGGCGCTTTCCCGGAAAATCAAACAAGTTGAAAACTCTTTGCAATCGTCTCAACATACCGTGGAACGATAAGGAATCTCATCGTGCAACATACGACGTTGACAGAACCATTGAGGCATATCTAAAACTAAAAAATTTTGAAATCAAGCAAGCTGAGAGGTCAGCCGAAGCACCTATTTTTGCAGCTCACCTTGCTCAAAAAGTCAGCGAGGCTACTGACCCCTCAAATGTTGGCGTTGTTCCATCTGAAAAAGAAAAGAAACTAATAGCAACGCAGGCGTATTCTTATTCAAGAATAAACCTATACAAGCAGTGTCCACTCAAATGGTTTATACAATATGTCAAGGGTATTAAGCAGCCGGATGAGCCGTATCTGAAGGTTGGCAGCGTTGTTCATAAAATTGCTGAACGTTCAGGGGAATGGTGTTTTCGTGAATTGTTCGCTAACAAATTTGTAATTTTTGCAAAGAAAAAATCATTTGAAATCACTTCACCAACAATAACTGAGGTATCTCAATATTATAATATTCCATTAGAAACCGTGACTATGCACGATTATGGGAGATTTATATTCGAGCATCCAGAGCTGATCAAAGACAGATTCAACATTCAAGGACTGTACAAACTCATTTTCATAATCGAAAAAGAAGTGGCTGGTGAACCTGTCGAGGTTCCATCCATGCCGCCATTATCTGACTATGAGCTCATCATACAGCAATGTGTGAATCAGTTCCAAGTAACAGATCCTGAAATCGTGGCTGACATTAGAAGATTGTCAGAACGATTCTATCGGAATGCAAATTTCTCCATGATGCCTGGAAATATGGTGCTGACAGAGAAAAGGATAGCGTTCGATCGTGAATGGAGAATTTTGTCCGACTTCTTTGCAAACAATACGTTCTTCAGAGCCATCATCGACGTTATCTACTACTTTGGAAGAACAATTCTCATAAAAGATTACAAAACCTCACGCACAATGCTTTCAGAAAAAGATATGCCTGATGAGATCCAGCTTCTCATTTATGTTTTAATGGTGTACAAATTTATCCCTCGTGAAAGTTATGATAAGATTGTCATCGAAATTGATTACATTCGGTTTGGGAAACAGATTCAATTTGAAATAGACGATGTGGAATTCTATGCCAACAAAGCGTTGAAGTGGATATTGGACGCTATTCAGGATATAGAAAAAGAAATGCTCAAAGATGACGGGACAGCGTTTGCCCCGGTCCGAAATGAGTATTGCCACACATGCCACATCGCTGCGGATGGAATCTGCCCATTGTTCAATAAGCAGTGTATAAATCAGATTGACGATCCTTTTAATTTCGTTGTAGACAATGCTGATGATTGCGTTAAGGCCTGGAAGCGGGTCGAAGCCAACAAATCAGAAAACTTGCGGCTAACCAAGCTCTGCAAAACGTTTGTGAAATCATCTGAACAGACTATTCGTGTTGACGAGCATGCAATCTTGGATTTCTACACTAAGAAAGATGTGTCGTACGACCCGGTAAAAACAGTTCAGTTGCTTCTTGCCAAGAAAGTGCCTATTGAGCACATACTCAGTTGGATGAGCTTTCCGCCTTCACAAGTTCAGAAGTTCCTCGAATACAAAGAGCTGGAACTCACGGAAGAAGAATTGGAAAACATATCGACAGAGGGCACCAAGACTGAATTCAAGGCAGTAACCGAGAAGGAAGCCAAATCGAAAGGCTACTTCAACTCATAATAGGACTAGCTTGTGCCGTCCCGAAGGCTTTTTCCAAGCCTAGTCGGAGGTGTTGTGAGTTGGTTTCTAGCCTACTCAACATTTATCATGTATGAGCAATATGTTGATAAAATATCGATTATTGCTTACAATGTGATGGAGGCAATGGTGGTCGAAGAGTAATCTTCGACCACCTCTTTCTAAAAGGAGAATTATGACTAAAACTGAATTAGAGCAACAATTCCCTCAATCACAAAGAAGATGTCGCATCTTTGGGATTGATCATGCTCCTAAAAAGGATATGACTATTGTTGCTATGTATGAATCGTGGAACGATGGCGCCGACTGGGATGTTGTTCTTGAGCTGAAAGAAGAATTCAGTAAGTATCCAGGCTTAGTAAAGGGGACATTACGACAATATGGATATAAGTGAAATTCTCAATACAATTACCTTTGAAGGTAACATTTTTTTTAAGGCTAACATTAAAGGCATTCAATACATAAAGCTGACCCCATGCTACGATGTAGAGCATGGAATAGTTTTGAAAGCCATTACCCCCGGAATCAATGATGTAACTCTTGATAAGAAATGGCTCAAACTTGAATACAGCAAGGCGAACGAACTGTTTAGAATTAATTGTCCATCCTTTCTGAAGCAGTATCACGGATCAAGAGTTGTGGTATATGAAGATTGTTACGATTCAACAAATGAGTTATGCCGTATTAGAAGAGAGAAAAGTGATTTTTCAAAAATTAAGCATCTCGTTAAGATACCAAAGTCAATCAAATACAAACCATTTTTTTCAAATAATGCAAGATTACACATATCTTTATCATACGTCAGAAATAATTTCCCATCGTCTGTAAAGAACAATCCTTACATCATGGTATCTCTAATAGACAAGAATGTTATAAATCACAATATTGTGGTATCCATATTTAGTGGGAGTGATTTACGCAAAGGTGAGCTTGCATTCAAATTGAAACGGTATGAACATGAACTTGCCACGCCTCCAATTAGAATTCTTCAAAAGCATTTGAACAATAGAATTCAAAATTTCATATATCAAAAATATGAATGGGCAAAGGATATGCTACTCATACATTTACGCGAGGAGTTTATAATTGAAAGACGTAATAAAAGAACTAGACGACGTGTATCTAGCTTACGCAAAAGAGCTCAGCGAGCTCGTAGACAAGGAGATGCAAATCGCGGAGCTGAGGCGGAGTATAGAAGACAAAAGAGAATCGTTAATTTCAAACGAAAGTGATGGAAGTCATGGTGTTGATATAAGTGCTCATGCATTCAAACAGATAAGTGAACGCTTAGAAATGCTGGCTCTTGATAACGATATTATATATCGTGATTTTGTAAATCTTAATGAGCCAACAAAGTCTCTATCAATACCATCAAACCTAAAATCGTTTATCTTTACCCTTGTTGCAAGCGCTAAGAAAAAAGGCAGCTACAGCAAAGAAAATTCTAAAAATACTGAAGATGGTTTTGAGTTCAGATATAATATAGAAATAAAAAAATGGAGCAGCACAAAAAGCACTCTTCAGTTTGTATGTATTGTTGAGAATGGAAATATTAAAACAGGATATTTCAACTGGTTATGAGTATTAACGTATCATTCTACGATAAATACAGGTTGAAGGTTGAGTGCATTGATCGAGACATGCTCGATTCAATCAAAATGGCTACAGATGGAAGGCTTATTAGAAATGAGCCGGCTGCATTGATTCATTACAAATCCTGCACAAAGCTGGCCATGTGGAAGCAGATTCCATTTAAATTTGCCCCTGGAGTTCTTGAATTTATTCAAAAAGTTCATAAAAACATCCGGGAAAGAATACAGACTGTATCAAAAATAAGAAACCAATATGGCAAAAACCCTCATTTCGACTATGATTACAAAGGGGTATATGAAGCACCACTTGAACACCAGAAAGTCATGTTCAATGGCCTCGTATACACAGACGCCTGCGCTCTGCTTGCCGATCCTGGCACCTGCAAGACCGGCTCTTACCTCTGGGCTATTGACAAGAGAATTCAAAGGGGTCAAGTAAAAAAGGCCCTTGTCGTTACACTCTCTCCCTTGAAAGAAAATGTGCTTGAAGAGATGGGTGTTCAAGTTCCACACCTTCGCGGCGTTGTATTGAAAAATACGGCGCATTCTAAAAATGTCCTTTTGAAAAAATACAAACAGGAGAAAAACAATAAAGACTACGATATCTACATATCCAATTATGAGGCGGTATATGGGCTTTCTGATTTTCTTCCGCAAGGATATTTTGATATGGTAGTTCTTGATGAAGCCCATCGAGCCGGAACCCCCACCTCAAGGCAGACTAAATCAATTATTAAGGCTTTTGATTTTGTACCATACAAGTACATTATCACGGCAACCCTTCATGCAAATCATTTGATGAGCTTCTTCATGCCATTCAGATTCCTCGGGCCTGATACGGTTCCATTTGCTAATTGGGTTGAATTCAGGCGTCGATATATGTATTCTGTCGATAAAGAAGGGCATATATGGAAGCCATCCCCAGGTTCTATAAGAGAGGCCACCAAAATAACTGGCAAACTTTCATTCCTGTTCAGAAAAGAGGATTGTCTTGATCTTCCGCCTCTAATTAAAGAGACGGTGTATTGCGATATGGCTCCTGGCCAATCCAAACTGTATGAGCAAATGAAAGCTGACATGGTTGCGATCATTGATGACATGTGTTCAAAATGTAACAAGCGTGGTCAGTGTGACATGTCATGTCGAGAGTCTGTTTCTGCAAAAAATGCACTTGTTCTACTGACAAAGCTCAGACAGATATGCTGCGGATTCTATATCAACACCAGAATCAAGGTGAGTGATAGTGGCCGTGAAATCAATGACAGTAATATCATAACACTGCCTGAGAATCCGAAGCTGGACTTGTTGATGAGTATGATATCCAATGTGCCCCAGGATAAAAAAATCATTATTTGGAGCACATATGTTCACGCTATCGAATTGATAAGAGATCGTCTTCGTGCAGCATATGGAAATAAGAGCACGTTGACATGCTACGGTAGCCAGGACGCCTACAAGGTGGTTCAGGAATTCAAAAAGCCTGAGCATTCATTCGTGGTCGCAATGACATCAAAACTGGGAGTTGGTCAGAATATGCAATATTCCAACTACCAGTTCTTTTTCAACAATTCATATTCATCAATACAGAAAGAGCAGGCACTTGGTCGCCAGCATCGTCAAGGGCAGACAGAAAAAGTGACTGCCTTTGAATTCATTGTGAAAAAATCTATTGATGAGATTGTACTTGGTGCTTTGAATTATAAAAAAGATTTGTCTATCACGTTGTCTCGTTTATCAGTGGTTATTCAGAAAGGAGGATATGACCCGGAAAACGACAACAGTTCAATCTCACTCGAAGATTAATTAATAATATTGTTACATTGTTACAGAGAAGGCGCTTATGATTAAGCGCCTTTTTTATTGGAGGAAAAAATGTCAAGTTTAAAAAATTACGATGCCAAACTTTTACAACTCCGTAAAATGATTGGTAAAACAAAGACTTTCAAGGCCCTTCCGGTCAATGGTTCTTTTCAGAATTTTTTGGTCAAAAATGGCTATCTCACAAAAGTTGGAAAGAATTACAAAATTGAATCTTCTGTTAGTAAGTTGAAGCCTGAAGATGTGTCAATTGCCATAAAATCTTACTGGAAGTCAAGAGGCAAACGTGCCGCAAAGAAAAGTTCTCCAATCAAAAATGATCAACATGAGGTTGATAATAGAAACGAGATAAAACAAATTCTCGAACAATTGGAAATAACCAACCACCGTTTAACGGCAATTGAATCGGCATTGTTTCGTATTGGCTCACAAATATAGTGGGCCATCATTGGCCCTGTATTAGCTCACAAATGTAAGGAGAGTTATGAATCAAGAGCAAAGAAAATCGATTAATTCGTTTTTAGACAATTATACGTTACTTCATGTTAGACGCCACCCGAAGTCTAGCACAAAGAGCATATTTCTAAAAGCGATTGACAAAAATCCATTTGCGGCCCTTTCCATATTTTCACAATCACTTGATGTTATGATGAGCACAAGTGATTTAAAAGAACTTGAAAAAGCTCTTGAAAATAATGATGTGGTTGCAGGAAAAAAGATTGCCAAGAATGGAATAATTTCCTTTGACAATTACAAATGCATGAGAATTGGCGTTATGAGAGATGTAAAAAAACGTCTTTCTGTAAGAAATGAAAGTATCGTTGGTGCCAGCACATTTGGTCAAATACATGAAAAAGACATGACCCAGGAAGACGCGGCAGAATGGATGAAGCCGCAGCTTGCACGAATGAAAAATGAATCACCATTATGGCAAAGAATGTGCACAAAGATGGAAAAATCAAAACTTAAGAAAGCAGTTAGGACTATCAAACTGTTTTCAGAGCACATTCGCGATCAAGAGTTGGCTGACAATGCGTATGAAAGCGTAAAACTGTTTTTCAAGCGCCCATAACGTATTTTTGTTTCATTTGTTGTTACATTTCAATTTTAAGGAGTTACATAGCATGGGAAAACTGTACGTTGGTAATCTGCCCTTCTCTTCCACCGATGAAGACCTTAAAGCGCATTTTGAACAGGCTGGCCCTGTTGATTCAGCTAAAGTAATTAAAGACTTTAGCGCTGATAAGGATAAGGGGCGGTCTCGCGGGTTTGGCTTTGTAGAGATGGAAAGTTCTGATGAGGCGATGGACCAACTTCAGGGATCTGATCTTGGTGGACGTAATATCAAGATCGACCTTGCGAGAGAAAAAGAAAGGCGTGAACCTCGCGGTGGTAAAGAAAAGAATTACCAAGGGCGATAGCTTCGAACATGTTGATGAAATGAAACGACTGTTGAACGAAATCAATAATCGTTCAACAGTCGTCTGTGGCTATATTTCTGAAGTCTGCTTAGTTCCAAATATTTTGCAAATTGAAGCTAACAGACTTCGGAATTCATTGAGTGAATTTTCAAGACACTTTGGAAGGTTTTATAATAATGTCAACACCGCTATCCAAGATGGGAAAGAATCAAATTGAATTTCTTTTGAAAGACAACAATGACCCGACGGTGGCAAAGCAATTTGGTATTACTAGACAGGCCGTTTATAACATCAGAAAGAAATTTGGGATCCCGTCCTCCAAATCTAAAGCTTCAGATAAGAAACAAAGAATTATTGAACTTCGCAATGAAGGGTTGTCAGTTACAAAAGTTTCATCTGTATGTAATGTTTCTCAGTCATATGTTTATAAGGTTTTGAAAGAGGCTTTCAATGCCCAGAAAAGAGAGAATTCTTCAGACCAAAATCCTTCGTGACCTGTGCTCCCTCGGTAGATTCTGTGTTGCTTTTGATATTATAAAATGTGGCGAAGATGGAGTTCCAGACATCTTTTTTACCACTGAGAACACAGGGGCCATTTTTATTGAAGCAAAGGATCCTGATGGCGTTCTCAGCAAAAAGCAAGAAGACATGGTAGCTAATCTAAAATCTTGCGGTGTCAAAGCTGCTGTAATATGGTCATGGCAGGAATGGGTTGAATTTAAAAGAAGGATTGGCCTTGGGTAAGATATTGATAATTGGACATCCTCACGGGGCTACATCATATACTGCCTCCCTTCTTCAAAGTTTCGGTCTTGATATACGACATGAGGATCATCGTGGAAAAGACGGTGTTGTAAGCTGGCTATATGCTGTTGACGATTCGTATCTTAACGGCCGGCGCGGCCCGAGGCCTGAAAGAGTAGCCCTTAAACAAAGGGGTCCTTTAAATCAATACGATATCGTTCTGCACCAAGTTAGAGACCCTCTTAAATCAATAAGGTCAATATTTACATCGAGCATGTGGACCAGGAAATATCGCAAAAATCATATTCCAAACCTTGATGGAAGCGACATTGTAATGGGGATGATATCCTGGGTTGAGTGGCATAAGATTTGTGATAACGTATCCCAATGGACGTATCGTGTAGAGTCTTTATCTGAAAAAATCATTTGGAACGAATTCAAGGCAAGATGCCAACTTCCAAATAACGCTGAGTTTCCAACCGATATCAGTACTACATGGAATAGTAAGCGTCATAAGATACCAATCGTATCTAATTATCCTGAAGAATGGACATGGAGAGAACTTTCTCAGATTGATCGCCACTGGGCCAAGCAAGCCTACCATTTAGCCAAATCCTACGGCTACGAATATGATAATTATTTGTTGTAGTGTTATTTCATTTTTGATTCTGTAATAATAATAGTAGAGATGTTTATCCGCTATTTTTTTATGAAGGAGAAATGATGTATGGATTTGTAGAAACGGATATTGCCGATATTTTGTTGGATCGTAACCTCATAGAGCCGTATGAAGAGTTTGCTACGACAAGCGGTGAGAGGGTAGCTATGCTTGAAAAGGAAGATTTTCTTCTTGTAAAACAAATTTTGGTTCGCATGTGTGGAGAAGAAAAAGTTCAATTACTCAGTAGCGATGTCGTTGGAATGTATATACTTCTTTATCCATATTGGATGCATGAGAATTTGTTTGACGCACTCACACCTGGCCCAGTAAAAGAATCTCCATTATATCTTGAGATACGAACTGAACCATCAACTTCACGATTTAACTGGGATAGTTTCATAATCTCTTTTAAAGAACTTTTGGATATAATTTTAACTGAAAATGAAGAATGTGACGATATTGATGAGGAAGAATCGACAGAAGAGGATCCAACGGAAGAAGAACAGGCCGTTCCGCCGAATTTCAATCCAGGCTACAGTTTTGCCAAAGATTTTTTTAAATGTTATGATTTAGGATTCAGGGAAATAGAAATTGATAATATGCAATTTCTTATCCATTGGAATAGTAATATTCTGAACAAAACAGTGACGGAAATTGCTACACGGCTCAAGAAAAATGTAATTGTGCTTTCAGGATCGTGGTCTTCCAGAACTCAAGGTATTGAAAGGCATAAGGACGCGCTTAATCATGTTCTTATCATACATACCAATCCGGATCATTTAAAATTTCTCTACCCGCCAATGGAAATGGAACATACGCTATTTGGGTATGAGTTGAGAAAGCTCGCTCAGATTCATGGCAACAGTAGTGATATAAATCATGATCCAAACAATCCTCATCCTATCAGTCCTGTTTATTCTGATTTCGATTATGTATATCGAGATTATAAAACGGGTATTGTCTGGGCGTTACAGAAGAATATGCAAATATTTTTCATGTTTGATTTGCTTGATGTTTCTGAAGACCTTCGATATATTGTACTTGAAGAATTGATTGATCGATTTAATGGTGCACTTTCGTATGAAGAAATGGTAAAAAGAGATATTGAACATTTCAATATGAAATCTCAGTATATCAAGGAAGAGTTTCTGAGTATGGCCATTAAAAATTCTAATAGCCTTATAGAAGAATTAAAAAATCAATATCTTTACGCAAAAGAACAATATGCTGAAGCTCTTGACAAGGCTATGGAGTTTGGAAAAGTAGCCCAGCGTCTTGAAGAAAATCTTGTCAGCCTTGATGAAGACAAGATTAAAAATAAAGAAGCTGAACGTTGTGAAAAAATGTTTGATGACGTTCTTAACATACCTAAGGTTGCCGCGATCAAATTAAAAGGAAGTGCCGTTCATGTTTACACGAAAAATATATATGTGAAGCATGATAAAGAAGGCACTTGGCATGATGTTGGTACGTTCAATATCGAAATAGGAATGTATGGGAATACTTATAACCCATCTAAAACTGTCAAGATATTTAACACCAAACATCAAATGCATGCATTTAATTCACAAATGCAAGCCCCTCATGTATTCGATGATGGCCATTTATGTCATGGTAATTTAACTGCTGGTATGATTGATGCCTACAAAAGACGAGATTTATACCAAATGATTTTGATGATTATCATGTTCCTTGAAAGTGCGAATCTTGACGATGCCGCTGGAGCCTATTTACCACGATGGCCTGAGGTTTCTGAAGAAATTGCCACACAACCTGAATCAGATGATAATGAAACAACGGTTGTGTTCCAAGAACAGACAGAAGAAGAAAAAGAATTTGATGAAATACTTGATATACCAATTCACATATAGGAGGTATCGTGCAAATACGATTTTCTCGTGGTACTGGTGTCACTATTGACACTGTTCCGACTCAACTTCTTACATGGGCACAGCGATGGTGGGTTGCGGATGATGGCGATTTCTGTCTTCGGTCAGCAATGCCTACAGAGCCTATCAGTAAAACTTTGACAGAAAATGGGTTCAACAATTTCTATTATGATGATATCACTAATGTGGTAGCCATCGGTCAAAACATCACTGAAGAACATGTCAATACAGCAAGAGCGGTTGCTGAGGGCGGTGAAGCCGCGCCGGCTACCCCAAGACCCGTCGCTGCTTTAGAAACTGATATGGGTGAAGTTGAGCCCCTCCAAAGAGAAGAGGAGCCAGTAGAAGGCGTTGATTACGAAATTGAACCGGAAGAAGAAGATGACCCCGATGGTGAGGATGAAGACGATCTCGAACGTCCATTCACTCCACATCTTGATCCGGTTGTTGACATCAATAACGATGAAATTCTCAAACGCCTTCCACCAATGCTTCGTATGGAAGAAGCAAGCGCAATCAAACTGTATTGTGACAAGCTTCGTGAATACGAACGTGTCTGGAGTCAGGCGATCACAATGAAGAGAATAATTAACGAGATGATGACCAAAATCGATGAAAACGTCCTTCTGAAAACGGTACGTGACGATATCTCGTATCTTCAGGAAAAATGCGATGATGTTGAATCAGTACGGTTTGGAACCGGTGTCAGAGAGTATAATCTGGTTATCACAACCAAAGAAATCATTACAGACGACCAGGAAAAGTACGGTCGGCGCAGGCTTGGTGCAATGAGGATCACAATTGATTTGAGATACCTGTATGCTCAAACACCTCCTGGATCGAACTATACCAAAGCGATTGAAATACAAAATCTCGACCGGCACCCAAGATTTGGTGGTACTTATTGGGATTGTGGCCATGTGCATCATGAAGATGAAGGTTCTACAATGAGCGCCTGCTTCGGTGGATATTACCAACACATATTCGAAGCGTTCGTATCACGGAACCTTCCGATGCTGTTCGATACAATCATACGTTTTATCAAGCGTCCATACGAAATGGATGAATGGGGTTGTAAGGTACGCCTCTTTCCGGAGGTAACCAGTGAATCCTGATTCAAGAAAATGCTCATGGTCGTTTCTTTCCGAAAGGACGGAAACGGCCCCTAATATTCAATTTACACCAAAGGCCTTGAAATGGATCAAGGCGATGGTTGAAGAACATAGTGAAGAAGTTGGCTTTCTTGGTATTGTTAGAGAGGTTGATTCTTCATATGTCATTGATGAAATATTCTATCCGAAACATTGCCTTGCTACTTCATCAACATGTGAAATAGCGCCCGAAGGTGAAGTAGAATTGGCGCAATATCTGATTGATAATAACAGGGTAGAAGATGTTGCTCGAGTCAGATTTTGGGGTCATTCTCATCATACGATGGGAACAACGCCGTCTGGCCAGGATGACGATCAGGCATTACAAAAAATGAATAATAACGGTGCGTATTTCGTTCGCGCCATATGCAACAAAAAAGGCGAAATGTCAGTTTCATTCTTTGATCATGAACGACAACTCAAATTTGAGAATGTCAAATGGTCGATATGTGAAAACTACGACGAAATTCTCGCCAATGTTATTTGCGCCACAAATATGGAATCAAATAGTAAGGGGAAAGTTCAAGCCATACGTGCTGCTATCTCTGCACAAATTGATTACAAAGATGACGAATACAAAAAGATTACCGAAAAAGTGAAAGAGCTCAAAAAGAAAAATCTCCCGGCATCCGAAACAAGGGGGTTGGCTCGGCAACCATACCAGAGAGGGGTTATACATAGCCCCGGACATTATCCAAACGACATCCTTCCCGGGTTCCAGCAAGATATGTTCGATGATGATTGGCCCCCGTATGGTCCTGAATTCTATCGGAACAACGCTGGGCAGATGCCTTATCAACGCCGGCAAAGTAATTTTCCAAAAGTGAATGGTGCAAGAAAAAACAAAAGAAAAAAAAATCGAAACGGGGCTCTTTTGTCCGATAAGGAAATAGATTCGGTTGTTTCAGAGGCATGGGAGGGTGGATTATGATCGACTATCTCAGGCAGCTTGATCTGCTAGACCCGAAACAGATCGGCAATCGTTCTGTCAGCCTGATTGGGGCAGGAGCTACGGGTTCGCACATTGCATGGTATCTCGCTCAGCTCGGGTGGGGTGCTTCAAATCAAGGTCAAGGCATTCTCAAGGTATTTGATGACGACACAATTGAAGGTCACAATCTGGCTAACCAGATATACTGGCCGGAGCATGTCGGCAAGCTGAAAGTCGAAGCTCTCAAAGATATGATAATCAAGAAGTTTGGGTTTGAAATAGAAACCCATCCTGAAAAGGTTACTGACCAGAGAAACGACGTTGCAGCAAAATATGTATTTCTTCTTACGGACACCATGAGCAGCCGTGAAGAAATATTTGAGAAATGTCTTCATTTCCAATTCGCAACAGACTTGGTGATTGAAACCCGGATGGGTTTGCGAGACGGTCGGGTCTACGCATTCAATCCGAACGATCCTAACCATATTGAGGAATGGAAAAAAACGCTCTATAAGGATGAGGAGGCGTCTGCGTCACTCTGTGGTGCAAGCGCATCCATTATATCCACTGTAACTTTCCTGTCATCGCTTGCGGTCTGCCGGCTTGTGCAGCATTTCAATTGCAACTATGGGAGCGACACTCTCCGTGAGGAGGGTAAACCAATGAGGATGTGGAACGAAGTCCACTTCTCCCTGTACCCCGAAGCAATGATGTTGCGCCAATTCGGTGAGGCTAAAGAGCCAATAATTTTCTGACGGAAGGTTTTATCAGATGGTTATCGTTCAGCTCGTTAAGGTCGGATCTGAGGTCCGTTCTTTCGACATTTCAGACAATCCCACTCTCGGCAACCTGCTTCGCATAGCTGATGAGTCTTTCACTCCCAATACCATTACTATCAATGCCCAGAACGTTGTCAGTGAAAACACCACCCTCCGTGATGGAGACCGTGTTTTTATTGGTAACAAGGTCAAGGGAAATACTCCCTATATTGTTGAGTTTATCCGACTCGGGCAGGCTGAGGTCGTTCGCATATCCACTGAGGGTAGTGCAACCATTGGTGACTGCATCAATATGATGAGTGACACCAATCGGAACTATTTTATTGGTGGTGATGGAAACGATGTTTTTCAATACCAAATAAGCGGCGTTACCAAACAGTCCAGTGATATTGTTCCTTTGCCATCCCAGGAGGGCGGAACAGTTCGTGTTATCTGCGCGACGAAGGTAAAAGGCAATTAAGTCGCCACTTTAATAAGCAGATTAACCGGCGATGAGAAATCATCGCCGGTTCTATACTGCAGAAAGGAGTAGGCATGTTTCTAACTTTAACCCATCCTCGGAGGTATTGTGTTTCATCGAATTTTCCAAAGCGCAAAAGGGGAAAACAACAACCCTACTAGATTGGTGAAACTTGCTACAATTATAAAATCATTTGTGGGCCGCGGCCCCGCAAGGGGTCGCCCATTTTAGCCGTTAGTTAAATAAAAAATATGGTATAATAATAATAGAAAACTTTAACAAAGGAGAAGTTATGAAACGCCTTTTTATTATTCTTATGCTTGCTGCTACTGCATTTTCTTATGATTCAACATGGGCTCATGCCAAATTTGAATTATCCGCCGCAGTACCAGAATGGTTTTTTCGTCAACATGATACGCTGGTAACATGGAATTACCCTGTTCATGAGTTTGATTCAGTATGGTACGTCAAAAAACATGTTAACAGCATATCATCATGTTTTGTATCAGATACTTATACACAAATTACCATTAATATTTGTGATAGTATGGAATTTTCTCAGCGACTTTTTGATGAATCAATTAGTTATGATGAAGATGATTACGGTTTTCATTACAGATCAATGGTCAAGTTATACTTTTTAAGAACCGATTTTCAAATGGATAAAGTTTGGTATTGGTTCAGAACAGTTCGTAAACCTCTCGAAAGTTCTCGAACAGATACTATCCCATGGTATAATTATGGATGGAGTTGGGACAATAATATCTATGTTCAAGGATTGCGAATTGTTAATAACGACGACGATACGTTGTTATATAGAGTTCCAATAGGATGTAGAATTTGTGACCACCTTCTTGTCAAAGGCTTTGTAATGAATATTGATAGCGTTGGCGATCTCGTTTTTGTATATAATCGGTATAATGATTTTCAAAAATTTGACGGCTGGGAAAATCGTCTTACCATTTTACCAAAAAGGGAAGATATAGTTTCCACCAGCATGCCACAGACGCTTGCACCGTATCGTTTTCAAAATATTTTTCATGAATTTGACGCTTTAGGTAGATTAGTTAGAGAAAAGCGTCAATGGCAAATCGTTTTTAAAAAGGCGCATTGATATGCGCCTTTTTTAGTTATTTGTCAATAGATTGTGGTATAGAAATTATGAAAGGAGATTAGCTATGCCAACAGCGTATATTATTTGTGATAACGATTCGGCACTTCATGTTGTTATGGGTAATGACAAGGATAAGGCCGCCGACGATCATTATGCTGAACAAGTCAAGAAGAAAATAGCTGACCACGAACGGGAGCAATGCAAGAAGCATTATGGCAATAGTGGTTGGGAAGAGGTATTCAAACGACATTTTTTTCATATTAACAGGGTTACTGCAGAGGAAGCGCCTAATGAACAAGACTCTCATCATCAACATAAGCATGAGAATACGATTGGATGAAGATGTGCAAATCCATGAAGTACTCCAAAACGCCGCCATCAGCTTTCAAGATACTACTGGGAAAGCAGATATCGACGAAGCACATATTTTAGATTATTCAGAAGTAGAACACTAGAGTGTATTCAAACTATGGGCCCGCACTTGGGTTTCGATGTGGGTACTGAATCATATGTAGCATGCCGAGGACGACGGTTGGCCTCGTTAATCATCCGTCAAAACAACAACTGCCAAAAACGACGGTTGTGCAATGGGCGCTGAGTTCGCAATCCAGTTCGCTGAGATTTGCAACCTGGCGACCGCACCAGCGCTGGTCTAAAGACCGGCAAACATCACTGATTGACGCCGATATGGCAGTGGTGTAAAACATCGGCTGGACGGAGAGAGGGTCGAACTCTCTGTTGAGATAAGACTAGAGTTCCAGTATAGCTGCCGTGTTCAGTAGACGGAACTGACAATAGAAATGGACCGGATAAGCATGTAGAAGCGTGTGTGGATGTATTTACAGACATCGGTTCGATTCCGATCGGGTCCACCAACTCAAAGGCTGTCTTCGGACAGCCTTTTTTTTGAAAGGAGTATTATGCCACCATGCTCAACATGTAACGGCGCATGCTGTTACCTATTTATGTTACGATGGTCGAAAAGGGATCTTCTGTTAAGACTGTCCGGAAAAGGTATGTTTCGAAATCTTAAAGTTTCAACTTTTGAAATAATCAAACAGCTAACCTTTCTTCGCGATGCAACCAGTCAATTTGAAAAGAATCGGGATCCATCGGTAAGATTTTTCACCTGTCTCGCCTTCTCTAATAACAGATGTTCTATTTATAAATACAGAATGGCCTTTTGTGAACCATACGATTGCAAAGGAACCAAACAAATAGCTCATACTATGTCACTTGATGGAAAACCGCCGCTCCCAATAATGAATCAGGAGGTGGATATTGACAGACAAACAGATTATAGCCTGCAAGTTGCCCGGCGACCTGTTCTCATCTCCTGAAAACATGGAGAAGGAATTCACCGAGCTTGCCCAGCGTTGGCATCCGGACAAGATGGGCGGCAACAGCATTGTTATGGCTCATGTGAATTCTCTTCATGCGCAGGGGAGGGAGATGGTTGCATCCGGCAATTGGAAATCATCCAATAAACGATTTTTCACCCTCTCTAATGGCAGAACTGTTCGTATAAGCTTTCTGTCTGAAAATGATTTTGAACTCGGCAAATGGTACCTCTGCGAATCGGTTTGTGTCTATGCTTTCAATACTGGCTCTGCAATAAATTTCAAACTTCCGAAATTCAGATTTCGCAATACCAGTATGACAGATGAATTTACCGCATATTTGCCAAGAATTATCGACCAGTATGAAGTAAACAACGGGAAAAAGCTCATTGTCATTAATCGTGAGAAAGACCTTGTTCTTCTACGCGATTTGTTGGCATGGTTTGGAAATGCAGTACCGCCAAAGCATGTAGCGTGGATTCTCAGCTCCCTTTACAACCTTTGTGCTTTCTTCAAATATAATGGAATTGTTCACCATTCCATTAATCTGAATACATATTTTATTTCCCCAGCAAAACATAAAGGGGTCTTGCTTGGCGGGTGGTGGTATCACAAAGGGTTCGACCGTCGAATGAAAGTAGTACCAAAATCAACATACGACGTGATGACTCTAGACACGAAAAAGTCCAAAAAAGCCACGCCCATTACCGATCTCGAATGTGTAAAACTTATAGGTCGTCAGCTTCTTGGAAGTGCCAGTGGGAGCACGCTATATTCCAATCCTGATATACCGAAGCCAATGATACAATTCCTGAGAACCATCTCGTCTGAGAATGCCTACAAGGAATATGAGGCCTGGACGAATGTTCTACAAGAAAGTTTCGGCCCAAAAAAATTCATTGAGATGGATTGCAACGCGGACGAAATTTACAAGAAGCCATCCTAACAGGTGGATAATCAATAACTTATAACAAAAGGAGTGTTTCATGGGTGAAGCACCAAAGGGCTTCGAGCCCGAAACTGCCGTTGAAAAAACTGCGGACACCACCACAGAAGAAGCCCAGGCGGCCCCAGAATCCACTGGAGGGCAGCGGTCTGAAGAAGCTGCCGAAGAGGTTGCGTCGGAAGAGGCACCTGCAGAAGGCGGCTCAGAGGGCGCCGCAGAGCCTACAGCAGAAGATCCTGACGATGAACCCTCTTCCGAGGTGCCTGAAGAGGACGAAAAAGCAGATTCCGAATAAAAATCCAAGTAACTCCTTGATTCCAAGGCGGTTATTGTATCGGGAGACCCGAATGGGTCTCCCTTCACCATTTCAGAGAGGAATTCCACATGGGAAGTGGAAGAATGACAGCCGATGACTGGGGGGCATACTCGACCACCCATTTCGTAGATCGTACAGTAGACAAGATCTACACCTCATCAACCATCGATTCCCGGTTCGATCCCAAGAAAATCACCATGAGAGAGTCGTGCGACTCTGATGACAATCCCGAATCAACAGCTGCTATCATCGCCCTGGATGTCACCGGTTCGATGTCTTATGTTCTGGAGGCAACTGCAAAGAACCTTGGCGTCCTGGTTCAGGAAGTCTACGACCGGAAACCCATCACCGACCCCCACATGATGTTCATGGGAATCGGAGATGCGGAGATGAGAGACGAATATCCACTTCAGGTGACTCAGTTCGAAGCCGACATCCGGATTGCCGAACAACTCAAAAACATCTATTTCGAACGTCATGGCGGCGGCAACTCTTATGAGTCATATGCGCTGGCGTGGTATTTCGCGGCTCTGAGGACCAAAATTGACTGCTTCGAGAAGAGGGGCAAGAAAGGCACCCTGTTCACCATCGGTGATGAGGGTCCCACGCCATACCTGAAAGCAGACGACATCGAGTACACTCTCGGGGAACGTCCTCAGAAGGACTTCACCGACAAAGAGCTGCTCGAAATGGTCTCACGGCAGTACGACGTGTTCCATCTCATCGTTGAAGAAGGCGACTTCGCCAGCCGGCACGGCGGGGAAGTGATCAAGAAGTGGACGGAGCTTCTTGGCCAGAGAGCTATCCCGATATCCGACTGTACCAAAGTTGCCGAAGTGATCGTGTCCGTTCTTCAAGCCAATGCGGGTGAAGACAAGGATAAAATCATTTCCAGTTGGGATGGCGACACATCAGTCGTTGTTTCAAAAGCAATCAACGGTCTCACTAAATCCGATGGGGTGGCCTCCTCATCGGATGGCGTTGTGGAACTATAGTTTCACTTCGCCCGACTGCGCCCAGGTTTCGTTAGGGTTTCCTGGGCGCTTTTTTTCTGGAGGATTTGTTATATGACTTACCCACATCCAGGAGTCGATGCCTGGGAAAGCTACAAAGAGGAAAATCCCATGGAACTGAAAGTTCTTTTCTTCTGGGCCCCATGGTGCGCCCCATGCAAACTTATGAGTCCAGGATTTGATGATGCCTCAAAAGCAAATCCGAATATAAAATTCGAAAAAATAAATGTTGATCAGGATGACGCAACTCCAAACAGATATGGGGTATATGTTATCCCGTCAATATGTTTTTGCATCAATGGGCTTCTCTATCATACTCATATCGGTATAATGACAGAATCTTCAATAAATGATGAAATTATGAAAATGAAAAAAGAAATCGAAAGTGGATAGATTATTTGAAAGGAAGAATTTATGAGAATCAAAGCAATAATTGGAAGTGGCATGGGTGATGAAGGTAAGGGTCGCATGACCGAATACTTTTCCGACAGCAAATCAATTGTTGTACGATTCAACGGAGGGGCACAAGCTGGTCATACTGTCGTACTTTCTGACTGGGCGCGTCATGTATTTCATCATTTTGGAAGTGGGAGCCTGCATGGTGCTCAAACATATCTGAGCAAATTTTTTATTGCCAATCCGATGTTCTTCTGTCGAGAGCGTAGAGAACTTCTGGCGAATTTTCAATGTAATCCTGATGTTTATATCAGTCCGTTTTGTTTTGTTACGACACCATGGGATATGATCATTAATGATCTAACAAATCAGAAAAACCAACATGGTACCTGTGGATTTGGCATTAACGAGACTGTTGAACGATGTCAGAAGATGACATTAAATGTCAGTACGCTTCAGGCGGACTACTTTGACGACCTTCTCATGCACATCGTCAATGACTGGGTTCCGGTAAGAATTGAAGAGCTTGGGCTTGAGCCCGACGCAACATACCGCAAATGGCTTTCAAGCGAGAAGATGATAGACAATTTCAAAGATGATGTCAAATCATTTCTCAATTGGGTAACGATAGGAGACCCAAACTTTGACTTTGCCGAACAAGTCATTTTTGAAGGCGCTCAGGGACTCATGCTCGATCAGAATCATGAAAATTTCCCATATGTTACCAGGTCGAATACGGGAACCGGAAATGTCCGCGAACTGATTGAGGATTTTCATCTTCACGATGAACTGGAAGTGACATACGTTACCCGGTCATATGCGACCAGGCATGGGGCCGGACCTTTACTTCATGAGGATAAGACTCTCCAATATGGCGACCCAACAAACGTTCCAAACAGGTTTCAGGGAAGTCTACGATATGGCCTTCTCGATATAAATCAAATTGTTCATGAAATCAATCAAGATATGGTAAATCTAAACGGCCTGGAGTACAATCCAAGTATTGCAGTCACCTGCCTGGACCAAAATCCCGGATATTGTATCTGGGATGGTAAGGAAGAGCGCTTGTCACACAGTGAGCTATGCAAGCACGCTCTTGCGGACAATCTCCAGTTTAGCAAGGCGTATGGGTCCATTGGCCCCAGAACAACTGATCACATGAAAGTGTGGGAAAGGAAAGGGGTGCCAGTATAATGGCTGAAGTAGCGCTGGTCAAAATCACTTGTTGCGCCGAAGGTTACCATGTTCCATTCTGGATATCGGCAGCGCACAATTCGCATCTTCATGATACGCATGAATGGTTCTATTGTCCGAATGGTCATCAACAGCATTACCCGCAGGAGACCGACGAAGAAAAATTCAAGCGACTCTACGAATTCGAAAAGAAAAATCGGGTTCAGGTAGAGCGTAGAGCAGAAAGAAATTACCAGAATTTTGAACAACAGATTCGATATACAGCGGCGCAGAAAGGGCTCGTTACAAAACTTCGCAAACAACTGAGGGAAAAGAATGAAAGAGATAATCTACCCAAACGGGGAAACGCTTGACTTTGAAACAAAAAAAGAGAAGCCAAGTCTTAAAGAACTGCAGAAAGCGGTTGGGGGGTACATTGAGTTGGTTCAGCTTCTTGATGGCAATATCATGATCATAAATGAAGAAGGGAAGCTCAACGATCTTGAGCCGAACCATGTTGCTACTGAAAAAGCGTTTCCTAAAGGTGGTGATATTATTGTCGGGAATGCTGTCGTACTTTCACCGGAGTTGATGATCTAATGCCAGAAATTATTATAACCATAGCAGCCAAAGAGCTGGATCATGAGCAGCTTGATGAGGTTCGATATACAATTGAAAAGGTGGCTTCTTTGTTAGCAAATTCAAAGCCACCAAGCTTAAATGAAGTTATGGCGAATGCGTTAACAGGCACATTACCTGAGATGAGAACTCCAACCATGGTAATGAAAGCCACTTATGATTACATGCGGGGGAATCGTGGGTGAATACATGATACCAGCAGATGAGTTTATTGACGGGTTCGAAGACTTCCTTCGTAACTTTGAAGGTAATGTGTCAGCGGAATGTGTAGCCGAAGCGTGGAACAGGCTGGCTGAAAAATACGAATGGTCTGATAAGTTATTTGCCAAATGAAAAGAAAAAGAATTGATATACCCAATGACGCGGTTCGGTCACTTGACTGGTTATGTGAAAAATGTGGCGAATCGCGTCCTGGGTGTATTTTAAGATTAATAGCAATGGGAGTTCGTGAAACAGAACTTTTTCTTCAAAGAAAGAAGTATCAAGAAGTTATCAATCGGTGGGGAGAACCTACTCGAAAGATGGTCAAAAAATGAAAGTTTGTAATACAAGGAGTTATGCAAAACTCTAGTCATGCTTTTTATTGATCGGAGGTTGCTTGTGTTTCAAATAATGTTAGCATCATTCATAACAGGGTTTGTGTGTTTCTTGCTTGGTTGCTGGTATCAGCAACGCAACAGTAACACTAAGGTAGGCACTCCTTCCGCATCGCACAACAGGCCAATTATGCAAGTTTGCCCTGTGTGCGGTAGTAGCGTTTCTTTACAACCATCTTTGGGTGCAAATATATACGGCTGTTGCAAGTGCGAGTGGTACGGCAAACCAGCATAAGTTGGCCGAACCGTTGTCGGCAATATCTGTTGAACCATAATGTAAAGGAGTGCCTAATGGCAAATTTTCGTAATCAACTTACCGACCTTATCAACTGTCACTCGCTAGAGAACGGCAGTGATACTCCAGACTACATCTTGGCAGCATACTTGGATGGTTGCCGCAAAGAATTTGACGCTGCCGTTAACGCCCGTGCTCGGCACTCCTCAGAACAAGAGGTGTCAACAGAGAAAGCCGACAACAGCGACTATGCGGCGGCGCTTGAAGTGTGGGGCGAGTTTTTGAACACGTTCGTGATAACAGAAAGCGATAATAAGGTTTTTCCAGAGTGGTGTCGTAAGCGCCTCAATTCGGAGAAACCGAACTGCGCATAATCGCAAACGTTGTACAAAATTTGTGCGCTTTTGAATTGGAGGTTGCGCCGTGAAATATTGTAAGGTTGAATTTATGTGCGATTGGTATCCGAACGATACGAGTAAATGCCCTCACCGTGTTTTAGATAAGTACCGTGATTGCATTTACGAAAATATTATTGCCGAAAACTATGCTATTTGTGGCAGCGAAGAGGCGCAACGGGAAGCTATGGAAGCGCACAAACTTCGTACAACAGGCCAAGTGTCGCAATAGTCAAAGCACTACTGCGCACGTTGGCCGGAACGTTGCAGGCCATAGGGGCTGAACCATATTGGAGGTTGGTAGTGGTGCAAGTAAAGTGGTTGCAGATATACAAGTGTCGTGACTGTTGGCACCTTGAGCCGAGTTACGGAACTGGTGATAGGCGTTGCGGATTAACTGGGCGCAAGTGTGAATATGTCCCCGGCGTTGGGTGGTATGAGGATGTGCCGGAATGGTGTCCACTACCAACAGCAGAATCGGAGTCAGCCCCAACAGGCCAACAACAGTCCGCAGGAACGCCATTGTCGCAGGATTATGGAATAAATAAACGGTTGGAGCGCGAACAACAGCGTCCGTGCGGCTAATCGTTGTAGGTCATAGCTGGTGAACCATATTGTAAAGGCGGTCAACATGGATTTTGAAAATAGAAAGAAGTTGCGCGAGAAGTACCGAGAAGAAACTGGATTTATGTGGAAGGTTCCACACCCAAAGTTTCTGCTTGCATCAGAGGGGTATGTCATGTGGCTTGAAGACCGCCTTGAAAAGGCGGAGTCACCAGCAACGAACCCACAACAAACGCAGCCTGCCATTGCTCAACTCTGGGAACGGTATTCTGGTATTATGCCTGACGATACTCTGGAGAAACGTGCTTGTATTGCTAATTTTGTCAGATATGTTGAGCAACAACAGGCGGGTGCGTAATCAGTTGTGCGCAATCAACTGGCGAGTCTACATTGTAGGCCGCCGAAGGAGGTAAAGATGAAAGGATTTATCGGTTTGATTATTGTGGTTCAAATTGTAGTGTACATCGGGATGGTGTCACTGGTCGGATGGGGCCTCTGGACTGGCGCAAGATATGTGTCAAAGCACGGCGTAAAATCAATTGTAGAGGAAATGTGGAACGGGTCGGCGGCAGAAAAAGAGGGTTCGCCAGTTGACAACACACAACAGCCGCAGCACTAAATACTATCGTACTTCGTGCGAGTGCGGCGATACGTTGTGTGTTCGCTTCGCAAATTTTAACCTTTGGAGTATTGTAAATGGAAATACATTGTTGCGGTTGCGTTGCTGAAGATATTTGTGAGGCTGTTCAGGGCGATAATAGATGTCTTGATTTCCATAAGGCTTTGGAAGCGGTTAAAACGTCACACAACAGCGCTAGTACGCAATATTTTCCCGATGAAAAGGAGATGAAACATGCCGCGAGTCAGTGGATTGATTACCTAAGCACTATAGATTCAACATACTCTGACTTAGAGCAAACTTTTATACAGGGAGTACGATGGGGTATCGGCCAACTGCCGGGCAAGTAGTGCGAGACGTTTTGTGAATATGCCGATGTAAAATGCAAATGGAGGTGTGATTAAACATGAAAGCTATAGTATTCGGATCAGAAGGTTGTGTGAAAGTCCAGTCAGCTTTTTAACAATTGGAGGCGGCATGCCACATTTCAGCGAAGAAGAAACGATTTCGATAATCAAACGTCTGATTGAGTTAGCAGAAATCAAGGAAGGGCGCCTCAAATCTAAGGAGTTGGCTACTTCACCCAACAACCGCTATGCGACGGCGCTTGAGGTGTTGAATGAGTATGAAGAGGATGATTCATATTCTCCCAACGAACCGCCGTTTGAGATATGGCTCAAGTTGCGCCTAAATGCCGATGGCACTTCGCATAGCTAAATCGTTATAGTCAATAAATTTGCCTTCTGATAGTATAGTCAGCTGGTAAGAAAGGAATTATTATGCCATTGTATACAGTATCAGCAGATTGTCCAATCACGGAGTACGAAGCTGATGATGAAATGGGTGCTATCGAACAGTATTCTGAGAATTATCGTGTTAATTACAAGTTTTGTTCAGCAACAAAGTGTGATGAACCCGCTGAAGAAGAATAAGGTGGGCAAATTTACAGCAACCAACAACCGTATGGTGTTCGTTTCACGAATGCGGGTATGCACTTCACCATACTTTCCCGTTATAGGCTGTTTGAGGAGGCTTTTATGGATATAGCAAATTTGACCCGATACACTATTGATTATGTTCCAGACTCTTGTGATGGTGATTATGTTCAGCATAATGTAAGCAAGGATGGCGAGTATGTCAAATTTGAGGAAGCTATGGAAGCCTCCTCAAACAGCCTACAACAGCTAAAGGCTGAAATTTTAGCACTACGCAAAGATGGTGTAGTTGCAGACGATATGTATTGGATTGGTTGGAACATGGCCCTTGAACGTACTGCTGGTATGCTAAAACAATCAGCCGTTTAGCAAACATTGTCGGTAATCGGTTGTCAAATTATAGAAGGGCGGCAAAATGAAGTTGAAAATGCACTCGTTTGATTTTGGTGAAAACACTCTGACATTTAGTATTCCCGCTGCTACTATGGAGTCCCATGCTTGGGGTAATGTCCCTGATGGTGTAGATGTAGACCTGTCCAAGGTGACTAATGACGTTGCCCTTGGGACTAATGGAACAACCGACTCCGCTGGCGCTACCGACAACATCGCAAGGGACGAAATATTGCGCTGTATCACGTACATAGATAATTATTTATCGGCTGGCAATATTGAATCGGCTCGCAAATGGTGCAACGAAGTACGCGCAATACTATCGCCCGTTGCGTAACCGTTGCACGCCAGTTTTGATTTTGGAGATTTGTATTATGTCAATATTGCCTAAACGTTGCAAATGTGGCAGATGGTCGTGGAGTATTCGGCGTAGAAGATTAAACACAGCCTACGTTGACGAGGAAAGAAATTATATGTACTCGTGTCGCGAGTGCTATGAAGAGGCTTACGAATACTACGCCGAACGATGGGCGGATTATTATGCTAATTGCATGTAGGAAGTGCAAAACCAGCATGCAACAACAGCCGGAGGTAAAAAATGCAAGAACAAAGAGAAAAAGCCCATTCGATATTACGCAAGGCATTCGATGAGGCTGGAATAGCAGATGGGTTTTATTGTGGTGTTTTAATGGATGGAACTGATGTATCCGCGTACAGTGTCGGACGTGAGAATAAGGCAGAGTATTCTAACGTAGAGCGGTATCAACGCCTTCTCGGTGTTGTTGAATCGTGCAAATACTCATTATTGGTCAAAGCTCACGAAAAGCAGGAAAAATCATGAAAGGTTTTGTCACCCCACAACAATGATGTTATTTTTTTTCACTTTGTGGAATAGTAATAATATACAGATCTTTTGAAATATCATATATTCTACAACAAAGGAGGAATTCATGGCAAAGGTCCATGAAATTGTTGCTGTCGAGAAAGACGTGAAGGGCACATTCAATAAGATGCTGGGTGAAACTCGCATGACATTCCTGAAGGGTGAGCATTTCGATGAGCACCTGAAAGAATACCAGCCGCTCAATGCTGACGATCGTGAACAGCTCGATGCCGAACACAAGCCCATGGCTGACACTGTCCCCAGCAAGTTGTCATATTTCATGGGGCATATGAAGAGAATGTTCGACTTGGTGATACAGAAAGAAGTATCCAATCTGGACGCCAAAGCTGATGTCACTGTTCAAACAGACAGTGGTGATGAAGTTGTTTTGTACGAACAGGCTCCGGTTGCGGCTATTGTTCAGCTTACCAATCTGATGGAAAGCGTTCGGATTCAGGTTCTTTTGAATATCCCCACGCTTGATCCGGCAAGATCCTGGGCATCCGACGGAAATCGTCAGGACGTGTTTGTCACCCCCGAAGTCAGACGCGCCAGAACCAAGAAGGTGCAGGTCCCTATCGAATTGTCGCCGGCTACAGACAGACACCCGGCGCAGGTTCAGCTTGTCACGGAAGATGTGACTACCGGCCACTGGGTGCAGAAGTACTGGTCCGGTAAGATATCTTCGGCTGACAAGTCAATGATTCTGAAACGAACCGACGCCCTCATAGCAGGCCTCAAAAGAGCCAAGTCGAGGGCTAATGAGAGTGAGGCGAAGAAGGTTGCCATAGGCGATCGCTGCGCCAAATGGATTTTGACAGGAGAATAATCAATTGGACGTATACTGAATTCGGGCTGGGGGACCAAATGAACCCGGCCCCGTCATATTCAGATTCATGTTGATGGGAGTAGTTTTTACGAAACCGCTCATGTTATTGCGTCCTATGTTCAGGTTTATAACCTCAAAAACTTTTGATGCCGACACTAACACCTGTAACGAGAGTTCAAATCTCTCCCCGCCATCCAGAAATCAAAAATCATTTTTGGTTTCTCGATGGCGGGTAGTCCAGTGGTAAGACACAGGCATGATGTTTATGCTCGGTACGTCGATAGTCAAGAGGTGAAAAAAAATTCGTAATGAATACCAACACTTGAACTGTTGATTTATTCAATAAGTGGCGGGGTGGCAGGATACGTCTGCCCCGCCTTTTTTTATTTTGGTTACAACATTTTTTTAGCCGTTAGACTAACGGAAAATCTGGTATAACTATAATAGGCAAGAGAATTCACTCTTGTCTATTTCCGTCGGAGGAAATAATGGTAGCCCTTATCACAAAAACAATAAAATACGAATGCCACATTTATGAAGAGTCTGATGACGCGGCTGAAGAATTAGTTAAGATGGTTGATGAATGTCAACCTCATATTATTAAAATCCCCAAAGATATTGAAAAGTTTGCTAATGATTATAATATTTTTATTATATACAAACTTCCCGGGGAAGGAAATCCAACTATAAAAGAATTTCTGTCAAAACCTGATGAATTTCGGCGATTTGAATGGCATGATACCATTCATGAGATGGGGCTTCGTAATCGCTTAAAAAATGGCGTTGGGGAATCGTAAATCCCCCGGTCCGAAAGGCCCGTTAACCGGCTGCCCTCCACAGATACTGACATATCTGTGAAGGGCTTTTTTTTACCCGTTAGAATAGAAGAAAATATGGTATAACTATAATAGACAAGAGAATTCGCTCTTGTCTATTTCCGTCGGAGGAATTCATTATGTCACAATATTTTTATAACCAATTCTATTTTAATGCGCAATTTCTTCCACATCTTCTAATAGATGATTATGTAGACGGTGGTAGCAGACGAAAGAGGAAAACCGACCCAGTCGATATGGCTGACAAATTCATCGCGAGAATGGAGATTGACTGGAGGGAATGATTTCTCTCCTTTTTATCCATCAGGTTGGCAAACCCTTTGCCCATAAAAAACCCCTCCCGAGGGAAAACGGGAGGGGCCGGAGGTCGCACCTCAAGAAGAATAGAAAAGGTGCGTGGCCAGCAACAGGCTGGTTAAATCTGCGAACTCACTTTCGACCCAGGCGGTCGCTGTTCAGGAAGAGCTGCAATATCAACTCCAGCTTCCGCCGGACCTGGCGGCTCTTCTCCATACGTGTCCCCCTGAGTTGTTGAAGGTATCTGCCCAGGTGTGTATTTCTGGACAGTCTCCATATCTGGTTTTGTATCTGCAAGAATAACATTCATCTCCTTCAGGTTCGAATAGACCTCCTGATAGAGAGATGGCATGGAATTCTTCATGGCAAGCATTCTAATCTTGAATTCTTCAGGATTAATATCAGCAAGTCTTGCAAATCGCTGTGTAATAATCATTATCAGGTTCGGAACTGAGATTTTGCCCGGATCCATACCTCTCTGCTGACTAAGTGCGGCAGTTTCCTGCGCAACCCCTTCAGCGTTCATCATTCTCTGCTCTTCAATCTGCTGCTCACGAGTAGCCTGATACTCTCGCTCGTTTTGTTCCATACGGCTACGATTGGCAAGCTCAGCATCAGCAGCATACATCGCATTTACAACTGTGGCACCACCAGCAGCCTCAGCCTCACCTTCAGCGGCTTTGACCTTCATTTCAATCATTCTCTTGAGTTCCTGCTCTTTGAGATTGTATTCTTTCTCAGGATCAAGACCAAGCTCTTTTTGCATGGATGTACGGGAAATAAGCGATGTCGCCGGGTCATCCCCTGCGTTTCTCATCATCATTTCCTTCTTCTGAAGATCGTCAGCCATTTTGAAGTCTGACATTTTGATATCAATTGTCGGTATACTGAAATAGGCTGAAGTCTTATTCTTCACCCAGTCTATAAACTCGATCATATCATTACGATGATTGAGAAACGTGTTCTCAACAACACGCAGGGATACGTTACTTCCAGACCATGATGCTCCACCACGAATAATTTCAGGTATCATCCCAACACCGGTAATGATATCATCTTCAACGAATTTCAACTCTTGAGAAATCAAAAGTAGTTTTGCATCGCCGCTGAAATTTTGCATTCCAAGAGGTAACGGTACGATTGACACGTAGTTCGGGTCTGCTCTCCACTTTCGTATCTCATCCTCGACTTTGGTTCTCCAGCTACCAAGGTTCATTATGGCATGAGGACTGACATCGCCTTGAGACATTGGAAACAGAATTCGAAGAGGCACGATATGATCAAACGCAATCATCTCGTTGCCCTTCTTAAGAACCCTGACGTGGAATATGTCTTTCAAAACAGGCATAACCGCGGGTATTCCCCAACCTCTCTGACCGGGTATGAGATATTGGGGCCCTGGGCGCTTGAGGTGATACACGTTGTCTGAAAGAAGCTTCAGCTGCTTACGCTTCTGAACCGCTTCAATAACTTCAAGCCTGAGAGTGCTGACAATATCCATATCCCCCTGACGAACCGCTGTAGCAATAGATGGCGGTATAGTATAGTAATAGAAATGGTCGTCAGAAATGGGATTGTATTTAATGTCAATAAATGTGAGATCCCAGGAAATGATAGACATCTTGGACATCTCTCGACTGTTCACATCACGGGCTTCCATTACCCCGTTGTATCCACAGTCTTTTTTGATGCACTTCGCGACAAACTTGAAATTCTTGAAAGAAGCGTTGAGACCTTCCGCCGTATGCTCTTCATTGCATTTTGGGCATTTCAGCATGCGTTTGAACGGATAGTGAATTGACATTATCGAATTGCCATAAGCGTAATAATCCATTCCACACTGTTTGAGAACGCGAGTCATTTTCATATGATCTTCAAACAGTTTTTTCCACTTATCGACAGTCTTGTCATTTTCCAGATTAGCCGGCTTTTCCTCATCACCATATATGAGGTCGGTGATGGGATATTCAGACATCTTATTGACGCATTGTGATATCAGACCATCGCCAAGAACAAAAGAAGCAATAAATGATATGAGACTCTTGATGGTCTTAGGAAGGAACGTGGATGTCATATCAAGAAACGGGCTATCGTACTTGATAGAACCACGATGAAACGTAACCGGCGTAGTGGTAGAAGTACTTGTACTGGTGGCCGCGGTAACCAGCCCCTGTCCTGACAAATCAGCCATTATGTCTACTTTCTATTCAAAGTATGTTAAAGCCGCTGCTTCTGCATTTACAAGCCGCTTGGCTTGAATATCAACCATTTCTTCTTTTATCACAGTATCTTTTTCAGTTACAATCTCATTGTATCGCTTTAGTATCTTCAGCCAGTTCTTTTTCGTTTCTTCAGAAACAAGTTTGGACATTCTTTTTTTAATCAGAAGTAAAATTGATGGTGGCGGAATATACAGCCCATCATCAATCAAAGCTATGCTGGCATATTTGAGAACATCATCACCAAAAAAACCTTCACGGTCAGGTCTGATATGAATCATTGCCTTGAAAGTATTGATAACCATTCCAGGAGATGGTTTTCTCAACATCTCAAAATCGGCTATAGCCCCGGCAAATGACAGAGCTATTTGATTGAACTCGAACCAGTCATGAAATGCCCGGTCGCTCTGACAGAGGTGCCTGATAGCCTGAATCTTGTCACGGTTCACATCCTCGAGAGCGACGCCGTATTTGATGAACAACATCTTCTCAATCGTTTCCCATTCCCATTCCCACCAGTCAGTACCAAGCGCTTTATTGAGAAAATCATAGACTTTGATTACTGACGCCTTCTCGTTATTGAGAACGGTATTAAGCTGTATCACATCTCTTTTTTTAGCCGTCAAGTGAGACTTTTGAAAATCAGAAATCTCCCGACGGACAGATTCGATGTCTTCAGGAGTTCCGCCCATGTAGGCGTTCATGAGACGCTGTGAGAGTTGTGATGGCACTTAATGATCCTTTTCACCTGCCACGCTTTTTTCCGGTGCTTTTGAATAAATGATTCACGTTATTGCTCTCTTTAATAGATAGGACCCATTAATAAACTCTATAATATCTTTTTGCAAAAGTGAAACAATTAATTTTTCTATGGAATGATGCCCTTTTATATGATCGCTTTCATTTTTATATAACCAAAGATTTTCAATGTTATTATTTTCTTTATTCAAATCAATGTGATGCACTGTCTCATTTGAACTTAATTGTCTTCCAATTTTTTGTTCAATTAAATATCGATGTATGTATATTCTTCTTCCTTTTGACGTTACCAGTTGTGGTCGCCATTTTTTAAATTTATTAGAACTTTTTTTTCGACCTTTCTTTTTTTTACCCCTATTAAATTCAATACCACATTCAAAAGAACAAAATTTCTTTTTTTTCCATTTTTCAATTTGAAAAATCACCCTACACTGTGGGCATTTTCTCGATTCATAAAATACGTGCCTAGGTTTTAACCCACATTTTATAGAACAAAATTTTTGCTTATTCCATTTTTGAGTAAAAAATGTTTTTTTACAACTTGGACAAACCCTTTGATCGTTTTTATACGATCCATATTTTGCTACAGATTCTTTTGTTGGCATAACATCATCCTCCTTGACAACATTATACATCCAAGGTAATGGTTAAGGCAAAGGAAAATCTAATTTGTTCTATTACGACCTTGACCAGACCCTTTTCCTTCTCCGCCACCAGGACCGTCAGCTTCGCACTCTTCTTCATTCTTGTTGCGACGCATACCACCCGGCATTCCTTTGCCTTTACCGGCTCCGCTTTTGAGACCACGGCCCAGGCGAGCCATACGAGAAACGACTTCATCATCGCTTTCGGCAAGCTTGTTCATTTCATCCTCGAATGCTGCCTGCCGAACCTCTTCCAATAAGGCTTGCTTGTTCATTTTTTTTCCTTCCCGAGCTTCTTCTTAGCCCATTCATTAAATGTTTCGAGCGACCGCTCGATGACGGTTGTGACTTTCAGCACCTTCGGTAGGTATGCATGAATTACCCCTCCGCTCCAGATAACAGTGCCGACACCGAACAGGATATTCAGAAGGTCGTCATCGATCTCAAAATCGGTTCCGGCCTGAGCGTTTGATATCCTGATGACGTACTTCACGATCATGGGGATCATGACGATGAGTGCGCCGAGGCCACGTTTCTTGCCGGTGCTTTTGGTCAATGATTTGAAATTCATATTACCTCCCCAAGGGCAGCCCTCTCAGCTGCACCTAATGCTGAAACAGTACCCAAAGGGTCCTTACCGAAAGCGTCGGCGAACTTCTTCCCAAGTGACTTGGCGACCTTCTCCAGCGTCTCAGGCGTTCGTGAGGCCCTCGTAAGGTCATACTGGGTCTTATCACCCGCCAGCTTCACCGCGTCGTATTCCGGGTTTGTATAGCCACCAAACACAGCCATGTACGGGTCAGGGATGAGAGTATCATAATGATGTTCCAGATTTGCCAGCTTATCAAACTCCTGAACAGCGCTGAGGACCTCAAGAGGGGAAAGATCTGACGCCTGCTTTACGAGGGCTTCAACAACGCCAGTTCCTTCAACCTGCTTGCCACCAACATTTACTTTCACTTTATGGGTAAGACAGGCCTGTTTACGCATTTCCATAGAACGCCTGAAATCGGGCGAAATTGGAGACCCCTCTTTCAAAGGGCGTGAATAGTTGGTTACCCAGTCTTCCGACAAGGCAACGCCGAGGTCGGCAGCACGTTTCTCGATATTACACGCCGCGGTTACACGGTCGTTAGGGGAGAACCGATGCAGGTTCTTCTTGAAATAGACACAGGCCGTCTTGACCTGACGGTCTGTTTCGATTGGATACCTGTTTTTCAGTGCGTAATGCATCATAACTCCCTTTAATAGTCTGTTATTGTTGATATAGTCAAATAACGATCGTTATTATTTGAAGCTGGAATTGTCTGATTATTTCCTGAATTTTGATAAATATTCAATTTAACATAATCGCCGGCTGATAGATATACAAGAGCACTACCAATAGATTCTCTCTCTATAACACCCTCAGCATTGTTTGCAAAACCTCTATATGACCCCTTAAAACAATAATTGGAATCAATATTGTCATTGATACATATGTACGTTTTACAAAATTCTTGAACTGCCCAATTTGAAGAGTCTTGCAAAGAAATTTTCCATGATATCTGACGAAAACCATTTGTTCTTGCAGTATAATAATTCGGGGTCCCGTCGCTCCATTCTTCAGCAGTATCTTGAAGAACTGTTCCAAATGATAGATGAAAATCGTTGCCAGAAGTTATCGTTAGCTCGCTTCCGCCAACAACAATAACTTGCCCTCTAGATGCGCCACTTCTTGTTATTCCTGTAATTGATCCACTCGCCATTGTTATTGTGGCAATATGAACCAAATCATGATCTGCTTGTATTTGTGATATTGATGATTTTACTTCAAGAATGTTGCTATTAACTGGTGATGATGCGAATCCAAGTTCATCAAAAACTATTTGCTCATTTGCTGCCCCAATAAGCGGTGTAAACTTTCCATATGAAAGTGTATTATCAACAGATGATAAACTATATCTTAGACACAAATAATTGTCAGCATCGTCAGTCAGATCGCCACTTAAATCCTTTTCAAGTGAGCTTTCAAGCGATATAATTCCACCATTTAGGGTAACGGCATATCCAGACGCAACAGTAACAACCAATCCGGAATTTGTAACTGTAAGTCCTGATAGAATTTTACCTATACTTGATCCTGAATTGAGCGCTTTGGCAATCCTTTCAAAATTACTGAGCATTGCTGATTGAATAGACCACGCGGTCAGGTCACCGTCAGTTCCCTGACCGAGTATTTCATTAATCCTTTGCTTAATTCCAGTAACGATATTGACACGTCTCATTTTACCAACCCTTGAGGTGGCGTGATAATTGTCGATTTAGGAGCTGTTGCGCCAGCCATGTCGGCTGGTGCATTTTCAGGAACCTGAAACTGTTTCGGTTCGAACTTACTGGCAAACTCATCAATCTGTTCCGGGGTCATTTTTTCCCCAATAAGTTCAAAAAGCATTTTTGCTCCGCCAAGCTTCTGACCAAGCTCAGCATCGAGAGCTTCCATTTGTGCCTTTATGGACTGAATTTGTTTGACAATATCCATTCCCTCGGAATTAATTTTGATGAGCTTTTCAAGCTCTTTTTGAGTTCCATCAGGAGCGAGTTCTGGATTCTTTGAAAGAAAAGCTACGGCCGCTGAGGCCTTCTGCTCACGAGAAGCGTTCGAAATGTCCATTAAATATACCTTCCACTATAGTTATACAATTCAGTTCCAACAGTTTGCTGATACAAATTCTCAGCAACAGTAAAGTAATCACTCACCGTTGATGACAATGATGCCATCCCCTGGAATATGCCATGATACGCTCTGATTTTTAGAACATCAGTTCCAGCAACAGGAGCTGTACCACTCGTAAATCTTGAACTATTCCATTTTTCAAGAGCGATATTATACGCGCTTCCTGAAATAGTTTTTGATAGAACGATACCATAACATGTCACGTCTGGAGTGTCGTCAAAAACGACTTTAAGAATGTCTCCAATCCCAACATTGTTGTATATCGTTAAATAATCAGCAACACTCGCGTCCCCGGTAATTGTGAACGTATAAGCGTTGCTTGATTGCATTTCAACTTCGTCAGTAGAAAACTCGTCGCCCTCTTTTGAGATCAAAAATGGATTGTTTGTTGTGATCGAAAAATAATCGAGAGGTACGACGAGTTTTGAATCTGACTTGAACCGTATGCCGGGAACACCGGCCCATTTAATTCTTCGGTACGCTGTCTGCGAAGCGGTAAGAGGTTGGTAATATTCTATATCAAAACGTGGAATTGTGATTCTAGCATTGGCTGAAAATCCAAAAAATTGAGATAACTCATACAAGTCACTGTCGTCATCATGCAGACTCGATAACAATTTATTATAGATTGGAAATGAGCTACCAAGAAGGTCAACACTCATGCTCTCCGGCTCTATCTGAAGAAAATACTTGTATTTCTGCAGACGCTCTTCTTCAACAAGGGTAGAAAAAGGAGTAATATCAGAATCAAAATAGTTGTATGCATCAGCCTTGAATGCTGGAATTGATACACGGTCAGGCGTATGAATAATTCTTGAAGTGACAATGCCTGACTCTATTATATCGTAGGTTCCATTTGGTAGTGGGGAACTGACAAAATATCCTTGATCGTCAGATGATACAGAGTCAACAGTAACTGACCCGGAAGGGTCGTTTCTGGCTATTGAAATTGTAGTATTACGAATGACATTACCGGCACTGTCGGTAATAAATCCTTGTATCGGGCTGGATCGAAGATTTGATATCATAATATCATCTGGAAAGGAGTGAAAAATAGCTCAAACCGAACCTGCGTATATATTCTACAATGTCGATCTTAGACCAGTCAAGGCCGTCATCCCAGTCTCCTGAAGGGGGCGTTATCGGATTCCACCATGGCATATTTGTATAATCATTTACTACACCGGTAACCCTACTATCAATATACTGCATGGTATCCGATCCGGTCCCAAAATTCCCATAGGAAACCGGGTAGGTTCTCGCCTTTAAAGGTCTTATTCGAATATATATTTTGCTGTTTTCATCCACATATCTATCAAAATCGCTATCGTCACCCCTTGATCCAAAATCCATGTGTCTTGTTTTAAAAAGCGTATCCACAGCTGAAGATGAAAACTGTGTTTCACAGCTCTTAAACTCAAAATCAGTTTTCTTATTCAATTTCGAATAGGGCTTATGAAGGGAAACGGGCCCTTCCCAGTCATATATATTTGCTGGTATGCCAGAGCCGTCAGTGATATTGTATGAGGCGCTTGGTGTTGTGAAATACACCTTTAAGCGTGTATTGTTCGGGTAGACGGTGTCCTGCTCCACATAGGCAACATGATACATTCTTCCAGTTTCACTGTCATACATGACGAGGTTTGATTTTTCATCAACTTCAGCTGCCTCTTCGTCTGTTAATCCATAATCAATTGCTGAAGAGTCGTATTTTTCCAATATGACAAAATAAAGATTATTATGCACTAAAACTTTTGAAACTGCTGCATGAAGTCCTGAGACAAGGGTTTTAGCAGTGTATTTCTTATTGTCATACAGAGTCATTGAAAACGGTCGCCACATTGCCCTTGTTGAACCATTGACTGGGTAAGCAGTATCCCATACTTCAATTATCACATCCGACAGAGATTCTTCAGTTGGTTTGTACCTGGTCCCATCCGTATAATCTTCATTGCTTGTTGCGGGTGGCCAGTATGCGGTATGACAAAACGCTGACACTTTTGAATAAATCCATCGTTTAATATCAGGAATCCCAGCATATTCATCCTGCTTTCGTCCTGTTGTACTTGACAACTCAGCAGTATCAAGCTCAAGCACATAAGATGGATACTCACGGTTGATATACGAACTGAATTTATTGTCTCCATATTTCCAGACGCGATTATCAACATTCCAAACCATTTTCATATCGGCTGGATTATGTGAAAAAAGCGAATCATCAATATCAATATCAAACGTACCAAATGTTGGATAAGTCTGTCTTGGTTTTGTCATTGATATGAAAATGGATGTCTCATCAACTCGATAATAACATAGATGCGCAGGATATATCAGACGATTAGCCGGTCGTGACACCATTTGTGTCAGATGACCGCCGGCGGATTCTGGGTCGCTTTCAATGGTGTCCTCAGTTGGTGAATCCATTCCTTTGAAATAATCTATTCGACAAAATGCGTCATCACCTTCAGGGGCATACCTGGCGTTGTAGGAATCATAATGATTGTTGGAATCCAACGCCCATGATCCGGCGTTAATATAGGATGATTTTTTGAATATTTGAGTTTTCTTGAATTCAGACTGCCCTGCTACTCTGACCTGATATGAGCCGGCGCAAAATGGAAATTCCACTTCATACATTATTTCTTCACGGCCATCACTTAGCAATACCGGTTCGATATATGGGTCCCTTCTAATGATTTTAACATACCCATGTATTCCAGGTATTCTCAGCATTGGTCTGAAAAGTTCATAATTGTCTATTTGGTGAATCCATTGAGGCATTGTTATGAGGGAGTCGCTTACAGTATCAGGACCGCCGGGTACATAATTAGTACAATAGAGTTTCGCATACACAGACGCTGAGCCCATTCCATTTTTTTTAGAATAATGACCGGCACCACAAATTCTAATCTTTTGGTCGGTGTAATAGCTTTCTATATCAGCAACTTCAGGACTGGCTGCTGAATTAGTATAAAAACTAAAACGTTTTACTCCTGTATCACCAACAAGTCCGCCAAGTAAATCATCAAGGGCATATTCTTCTCTTTTGAAATAGTCATTTAAAGAGGCTCCCTTGAAAGTATCATATGCCTCCGTGTCTTCACCTTCCATTTTCATTTCTGGGCCGTTCAAATGAAGAACATGAAGAATATCAGTATTATATTCTTCTCTATCAAGTTCACGGTCAAGTTCACGAATATATGCTCTTGGCGCACGTATTTTAACACATGCTGTCCAAGCTTTTGGCCAACTAAAACTTATGTCACCCCCATCAGCTCCAACGATTTTGTAATCTATCGCCTGTCCGTTCGCAAGGGGTCTCACTTTCATGTACGGCTCTGTTGTAACGATAGAGGAATACCGGCGATTTCGTTCTGTCTGTACATCTATACCGCGTATGAAATTTGAACTATCATACATTTCCTGACCAATCACATAATTTCCACCGCCTTCATCGTATACGTTATTGCGAGAAATATGAAAGGCTATTTGTGACTGATCATCCTCTTCATATGATAAGCCTGGAGCATGAAAAAATGATTTTCCTTCTGGGGTAACAGGCCCCGAATGTGCCAATTTTTGTTTTTCAATAACATTTTTCTGAGACAATTGAGGCAATAGGCGCGTAGTTAATAGTGCAATAGTTGCTTCCTGAAATTGGCCATCAACTTTATCGTCTCCATCGTAAACTTGATTATAGAAAAGTGGCAATCCGATATACGGATGGCACGTCCATGGTTCTTCCGATTTGAAATCATACGGATAGTGAATAAATTCTACTATTCCGCCATCGCAAAAACCCCAGTTGATGTCAGTTGGTACAACTTTATAATCAAGTAGTCTTGTAGTGTGTGCGATATCTGCATTAGCTACAAGGGCCTGTGCGGCACTCGTACAGTCCGCGTTGTATGTCCCCATTACCACAGAGAAACTGTAATCCTTCAGGGTTAATGGGCTGAATGATCGGTGTGCCCATATATAAAGGTCATAACCGGGTTTTGAAGTATATGGTAAGCTTAAATATTCCTGATCGATTTTGTATCCGGTTTCATAAATTACAGGAGCAAAATAAAAAGAATGATACCTGCTGATTGTCCCATCTGCGTCAGTAACCAGCTCAGATTGATTAATGAATTCGATAATATCAAAAGCAGCGTGCCTTTGTCCTACTTTGGAATACTGTTTGGTAGAAAGTTCATGCTCATATCCAAGCTTTTCATCTGCTATCAGAAGTATAATACCGTATACATCTGTAAGCTGCGTCACATTGGCGTATTCACTAATGAATATGTCATGGTTGCTGAAAAATGAGACGTATCCGACGTGCGGATTGAATGATGTATTGTTATTGAACTTGTGAAGAAAGTCGGCAAACCAGACATACCTCTCCGCAACAAACCCCTTGGCTGCCCCGGAGGCAAGAAAGCGTGACGACTCTGAAAAATCATTTATCAAAGCGTGGTGATACGATTCTTTATCTGGATTTATGCATTTCATAGGTTGAAAATTGGCCCTCCGCCAAATTTGACATTCTTAATCGGATTCTTTGCCCCGGAGATACAAAGGGTCACAGCCTCATTCAAAAGAAGCTGAAGCTTATTCTCCTGTTCATTAAAATAGAGTGAATACCTGTCATCATCAAGCATTCTACCAAGAATGAATGGGGATTCGCTGTTTATCTTTGTTGCAATAATTGTCATTGATTCCGCATCATAATACGCAGTAAATTCTTCCACTACTTTTCTAACCTTATCGGTTTTCAAAAGAATAGAAGGTTCAGCCTTTAATTGAATTGCGATTTTCTGTTCACGTATGAACTCTTCAAGCTCATCCTGATTGTATTGAAATCTTGCATACAAATCTTCATACACTGTATCATTTTTCAGACAAATAAGACGCTTATTTTCTCGATCAAGGTCAATTCGTATTTGATCAACAGACCGCACATCAGATGATTCAAGATCAAAAATGTGAATAGCCAGCTCATAAGGGCCTATATCAATAAATCCACCCCTGAATTGCCTATCGCTTCCTTCTATATCAGTCGTCATTGAATACAAGGTAACGGCAGAATCGTTTCCAGTATTGGCAACAATACTTGTAAGAAGTGGCTTGAGGTTTGATTGAGTCATAACTGTTGATGGAGCTGAAAAACTTTCAATTTCTGTGAACTCAGGATCTTCGTTTTCTTGAGGATTAACAACTCTCGAAGACGTTATACCTATATCAAAGTCACCAGATCCGATATTGTATGTTAAACCATTGTACATGTAATCATCAAGAGAGCCTGTGCATGTTTTAAATGTGAGAGTGCTTGACTCGTCACAAATGAATATCGAATTGTAATTTTTGTGACCTGTCAGTGTGGTTTTGGCCAAATACATCGTTGATAAAGAACCGTCATTAAAATATAAAACTATCGAATTCACGATTTCGATATTGGTATCAGAATTGACAAGTGTATCATTGTTTACCTGAACGATGCAATTGATTAAAATGATTTTTGACGTAAGTGCAGAGTGCGATTCGTTCAGACTGTAATTTCCACTTGAGTCAACACTGTAAATTTTTATGTTTTCAAAAGTCAAACTGCCTTGTTTGCTGTCATCATCGAAAAGGCCATCTGAATTATACCGTATTGATGCCGGGCCCTCAGCCGCCTCGTTTGGATCAGTCATCACCTTAACGGTTCTATCTTCACGATTGTCAAATTCGAACATTCCTTCAAATGTCTTATTGGCTTCTACATATATGAGTATGTTATCAATTGTGTTTGTTGCCAGATATGCATTAAGAGTTGTTATAGTGTGAAACTGATAAATGGTTGAAACGCTGTCATAAAAATTATCTCTTAAATAAAGAGTTTGCGTTGGAAATTCGTCAGTTGCTATTCCAAATTGATTTGATATACTGACGGGGCCTATTTGCAGGGACCCTGTTCCTATTAACTGACTTTGTTCTATGGCACCCCTATCCCATTGCTCCTCTTCACGATCTACACCGCGGCAGTCTTCAAAGAAATAATATGGTGAGGTTTCTCGGAGATCATAAGCTGAATTGATTGCGACAGAATCTACATCCAAGTCAGGGGTGTAATCTTCAGTTAATCGGTCAATGAATTTTATATATTGCTTGTTGATATTTCCATTATTAGTTCCGGCAGTCACGTCTCGGCTGATGTTGTACAACAAAAGGAATTTGCCGGTATTCTCAGGATGATCTTCTATGAAATCTCCAGCAACATTGTCTTGACATATGTTATTGTACATCTGCACAATAGTAGAAAGTCCAGAACTTTTAATTTGATAAATTCCATAATAGCAATTGACAATTGTGTTATTCATCACCCAAACATAATTGGTATAACCGCCTTCCATTGAGATGCCGCCTATGCATCTGCTTAGAATATTATTGACGATTACATAGATTATACCATTGACCATTCCATCGTCGCAATCACAATGAATGGCTTTGGCGCCACATTCATGAATTATGTTTGAATCAATTAAGAACCCTTTTGAATATTGTATGTATATACCGCCACCGTTTGCATTACTATTTTCAAGAATAATTCCAGAAATTTCAATATACCTTGCATTATTAACATTAATGGCATAGCCTAAATCGTTCAAAAGAACTTCGGATCCAGAGCTGGGGTTCCCTTTGTGCCTGTGAGGCACATTGCAGTGTTTTGTAATATCAATTGGTGAGAATATGCGTATGAAATAATCAACATCGCATGTGTACCCGGAAATCGTACATGCACTTGAAACAAGACCGACGCTGTCATCTGAAACAACAATATTGACCTGTACTTCAGCAGAAGTTAAATCACTTCCTACAATTGTTTCAATCCCACCGGAAAATGCACTTGGAAGATTACTGAATTTTCTCTTTATAATAGTAATCAGATGTTCACCAGAAACAGCATCATCACCATTTTCATCAGATATATACCAGTTTAAACTGTCAATTTTTTCTCCAAGATATCCAATAACAGTGGAGACGCCCGTTATAACCACATCACCTGATGCAATTTTATCGTTTGTTTGAGGGGTCCCAAACGTAATGATGGAACCGATTACGGTGGCCTTTGCGGCAGATGCTGTGTGATAATTCTGTGTAATATCTCCAACAGAAAAGAACACTTTTTTTGCTTGATACTCAAGGGCACCCATGTCCCAGAATCTGCCACGGGCATTTCCAACGGCGTCTGTATCAAAAGGATATGTGGTATCACCGTTAAGCTGTGTGCCAACCCCTCGAGGAGAGTCTTTTGTTAGATTATAATTTCTGTTTGGAACATCTTCAAATTCCGCTGTAGTTGAATCAAGATCCCCAGTTCCGCCACCGGTACTCGCATCTTCAGCCATACAGTATCTCGTATTGGGAACGCCACCATAACATCCTGAAGGGCAATTCTGAACAATATTATTTGTCAAGTTGCACAATACTGTAGAGTATATCCCCACATCGCAATCGTCTATGGTGTTGCTGTAGATGTAATCAGTAAGTGATGCTAATATTCCTTTATTTAAAAAATCATAAATTATGTTATTTACGATTTTTGATTTCAAATCTGACGAAACACATTCAATTCCATGTTTACCATTGAAAATGATATTGTTTATGATCTTACAATTTGATGCGTTTACATATATACAAGAAAGGGTGCTTGCCCCACTTACTGATATTAAAATTCCATCTATTTCTGTGTAATCGCATGATATGTCTACCATTGGTTGTAAAGTGGTAGAACTGTAAATCATTCTTGCATACGAATCGTATACACCATCGTGTCTTTGGGTAGAATAGCATTCATCAGTTTCATATGGGGCATACAATCTTAGATAATTATCTTCATCAGTTGTGAATCCTGAAATGACTGCAGGTTCAATATTATTTGACCCTTTGTCCATAGCAATGCTTATTTGAAGCTTTGCTTTAACAAGGTCGGTCATTGGATTGGTAGCGTCTCCGTATGGAGAAAATTGAGCAATACTTTCGGAATCAGTTGAATCATAAACTTTTTCAACATAATTGAATGTTCGCTTGATTGATATAACCAAAACGCCCGATGCCGCTTCCGGAATTTCACCAACATCGTTCACAACGGTCCATGATGTATCTGAAATTTTATTTTTTAGATAAGCTGTTTTAGTGCTTGGCGCAATATCATATAGAAGAGTATCTCCAATAATAACACCGCTATCGGAAATATCCGTTGAAAATGTAGCCACATTTCCTGAAATGGTTACTGTCAACCCGGTTAAAGACAGTACTTTATTGTCTGTTGATGTACCACAAGAAAAAGTTTGAACCGTCGTAGTCAAATCTTGACAGTCAGCACCAATACTGTATTCCGGTATCAATTCCGAATCTATGTCCCGAGTGGGGTTGTTACTGTCAATCGCCCCCTGATTGAGTGCTTCAAAATCATTTCTAGCCAAATGGTAATCATCGGTACCGGCAAATGATAAAGTGACACTTGTAATTGTGCCTGTTGCATCTTCACTAATACAATTTGAAATTGAGCCTCCACCGGAGTAACCTGTTGCAGACCCTTGAGCAATATCGTTATTCAATGCGGCTGTCGCCTGGGTTGTATAGGCTGTCCCATTGTCAGAAACAATAGTATTATTATTGCTGTAACCATTCTTAATATCGAGCCCAACGGTGGTGGTATCGTAAATAATATTTGCTTTTGCATATATCACATATGCATTCGTGTCCTGCGTTACTCCATCGGTGCTATCCTTGATGATACATCGCTTTACAGATGATCCGCCGGCAGACGAAAAAGCGACACCAGTACTGCTGGCTGCTTTGATTTGCAAACCATCAATATGTATGTATTGATTTGAAACTGCAATTGCAACTGCAGCTGAAGTTTCGATTCGATATCTCGTATCAAGCCATGCGCCTGAATGCCTTTGCCTTGTATTGCATTGGGTTAGAGTATCAAAAGGGGCTTCAATGGTCATGAAATATGTGGAGCTTGTCGTCCACCCCGAAACAGTGACTGTTGATGTATCTGCTGAAGCATCGTCCTGGTAGCACTCGATTTTGATATCAGCAGTATTCGTAACAAGATCTTTGGACCCAAACTCAGCAGAGATATCGGTGCTCAAAGCTGTATGAAGGGCGTTCGAGACGCGTTTGATATCTGTAACAGTGTTAGAAAAATTTGCGACAGTTCCACCGGTATTGTCTACAACCCTCCAGATACTCGCTGAGCCCTTTTCTGCCAGATAAACGTCCCCTCCAGGAGTTGTTACTTTATCACCTATGCCAATTCCGCTATCGAGAGATGCGCTGAATGTAGCAATACCGCCCACAACGTCAATGTTTACTGAGCCAGATTGAAGATCTGATGAATTATGACCGACTGAAAAATATGCAGCATTCTTTGTTGGTAACGAGTACTGATCAGCCCCAATGCTCCACCCATAAGGCTCATTATAGTATGTCTCGGGCCTTGTTTCACTGTCAATATCAATATATGCCTGAAAGAAATGATCAACATTTGCGGCATAACCTGAACTCATCAAAATCTGTTGAGCAAAAGGTATATGAAAATCCCGAACATCTCTGAATGTAACCGTTTTTAAGGCGTCGTTATTCCGATCGAGCTTCAGCGAAAGTCCGGTAGAGTCAGAAGTCCAGTTTGATTCTGAGGTTATGTAATCTGATGTTGGCTCATCACCCTCCAAATCAATTCCGTTTTGAAGCATCAAATTGTTAAGAAGTCGTATCTGATTAATTGCGCTGGAATCTACTGATCCTCTTGCAAGATATTTGATACCGTATCCGCAATTGTAAACAGTATTGTTGAAAATGGCAAATAGATAACCACCACTATCTGTGTTGTAATTATCAATCAATATTCCAGCATTCGTATTGTCATACACCACATTACTGAGAACAGCAATTTTTGAATCCTGTCCAGTTTCAGAAATAACTTGAATCCCTGCTTCTTTAACTATGTTGGCTTCAACTCTGGAAATTGCGTTCAGCAAATAGATATCATCATCGAGTTGCATTCCAATAATTTTGAAATATCCACCTGTTGAACTTGCTTGTATTCCACTCACATACATCAAATCATTATCCCACACCCCTGCATGACGACGGTTCGAGTTTGATTTAGAGTCAGAACCTGTCGGGGTATAAATAGTAATACCTCTTGTTTCATCGCATGTGTATCCAGTAAAAGAAGCGTAAGAATCCGATGTCGCAGTTTTTTCAACACACACAAGTTCAATCTGAATATCGCTACTAACAAGATTGGTCGGTGCACCGCTTAATATGAAAGCTGCCAAACTATTAAATTGAGGAAGGATAGATGTAATAGCTGACGGGCCTGCGACATCTGCAGGTGCCAATCCGTTTGTTGCTGTAGTCCTCCATTGGGTGGAACTTATTTTTTCAGTGAGTATGCAGCTTCCAGACGCATGAGTCAGAACGTAGCCTGCCGATACCAGTGGGTTCAATTGGTCGGTGCTGAATGTCACAACCCCATTTGATATGCTGATACTGGCGGCGGTATGAACACTGCCACCTAATGTGTTTCCAATTCCATACGGAACAACCCGAACAAACTCAAGAGCACCCATTGTCGGGGTACTGTCGACCGGGTTTCCTTCGATATCTTCGCTAATCGCGAATAGCGAATACTTTGAAAGGTCGAGGGCCGCATCCATGACGCTCGTGTTGTTGGCGTTGGTAAGCCTGAAATCACCATTGGCGGCGTCGTAGAAATCAAGCGCGGCACTTGTTACGCAGTTGGTGCCTGTTGCCGTCGCATCATCACTGGCTGAATTGTAGAATGCGGCTGGAGGGGTTACAAAACCATTTGTGGCGTTACTTGCCGCCAAACAATTGGCACAATATGTACTGGCTCCCGCGGCGGTAAATTCGTATCCAACTGGATACCCATGAACGGTGTTCTGAATCACTTTTGAAGATGCGTTTGCGCCAATACCTTTCCCCGCACTTCCATGTACAATATTTCTAGCTACTACCACATCATCAGACGATTCAGTGACAAGTATGCCATATCCTGTAAAATCTTTTAATTTGCAATCAGAAACAACCCCTGTACCTTGCATGTCAATTCCGTTAGTGCAGGCACCATTCTTCTGCAGGTGGAGGCCTTCAACAAGCACATTGTCGTCTGAGCATTGAAGGAGCGTCGTGACAGCGTTCGACTCGATAACAAACCCGTCAGACGAATGGGTGTGACGTTGAGACTTGTTGCATTCTTTGGCAATGCTGGTTGGCGTGTATATCTTTATGAATGACGAATTGGATGTGGTCCAGCCGGTAACGTCAATAGTATTGCTTGTGTACGATGACTTTTCGTAACACGGGAAATATACTGTATAACCATTTGATGCAATGTTGGCGCCTATTTCAGATTTTGTGTCACTCAAGGCGTCTATGAGATTGGAATAGACCTTATCTATTCTTTCGATATTACCTGAATGGTCGTATGGGACTTCACCATTATAAGTGCTAACTTCCCATTGCCGTGTGGATATCTTCCTTGTAAGATATACATACGGTCCAACAGATTTGTGAACGATATCCCCAATTCCAATATACGGATGTGTTTGAGGGCAGGAAAAAGTAAGTACACCGTTTTCTAACGAAAAGGTAGGTAAGCTGCCGTCGGTTTCTCGCGTAACATATGTACTGTTTAAAACCTGATCGCCAACCGACCTGGCAATAATTGTTCCTGATGGCTTATATCCATAGGTGGAGTATGCAGCGCCCTGAATTGGATTTGCAGGGCTGTATATGCGCCCGAAGAACATTGACAGCCTTCCTTATATCGCTTCAATTGGGCCACGGTGAGTAACCTTTGTGGCATCAGTGGCTGCTGTAGTACCAGTCGAACCTTCGTATATTTCAGCACGAAATTTGGCCACAGCCCATGTCGTGTCTTCATACCATGTGATATATGAGGGTGTTCCAAAACTGTATTTGAACGGGAGTCTCATCAGTGTCTCTTCGAACGAATTGTTATCTACACCGAATTCAGTAAGATAGAAATCTCTCATATTAGCTGTTCCACCAGAATGTTCTGATATTTTGGCGACATATTTATGCCTGTCCGTCAATGCTGAAGAAATACTTGAAACGGGTATGGACCAGAAACCAGATGCAGAATTGTATGTCATTGTGACAGACGAAACGGTAGCAACAGCGCTTCCAGCAGTAACATCGTAAAAATCAATATCAATTGTTATTGGGGAAACGGCAACTGTAAGCGCGGTCTGAGTTGTATCATCAATAACATCTGCACCAATAACAACCAGGGAAGTGTCAGGGTTTGCTCCGGCAATTGAAATAGTCTGTGGGTATTTCATAATTTTTCCTTTATGTATCCATGACGTGAATTCTTCCCGTCATAAACATGCTCCATTCACTTGTTGACAAACCATTGTATATAAAGGCTATTCCATCAGCTTTAGCAATCACACTGACCGGCCCTTCAGGAGTATTATCAAAATCAAAAAATGTTCCAGAGGCATATTGACTGCTATTAATTGCTGTGGATTTTGGCGTGATAGTATATGCGCTATCATAACGTCGTGAAATCACCTCATCCGCCGGCCATGTACCCTCTCCAGAAATATTAAAGGCAGAATCTAAACGATGCAAATATATTGTAGAACCAACTCTTACTTTTATGAATAAATCAAAAGCCATTAATGCATCTGAAGCCGGTATAGAAATTCCAACATTTGCATATTCAAAAAACCATGCTGCGCTTAAAACTGGCGTTATTGCAGCAGAACCTGTTTTTTTCAAGGATGCGAAAACATCATGAGATGACATATCGTCAGAATCCCAACCTGTTAATGAGTATACAGGGGTTTGATGTTTTACTGAAACATATACCGTTCCAAGATTATTAGCCAATACTTGGGTCCAATTAGTTGTTGCTTCAGCAATAGATACGCTTCCACCGGAAGGTTGAAACCTGACTGATGGTCCTATAAAATTTCCAGCTTGCGCTTGAACATCACCCACTGTTGCTATAATATCACCAGAAGAAGATGTTATAGCACCGCCGGCATCTATATCACCGCTTGCATCAACTTCGTCAGTTGTGACAGTGTTGGCAATTATTTCATCACAATTTTCGATATCCTGACCGCTCATATCAAGAGATCCGCCCCATCCAGAAAGTATGGTCAACCCTCGAAATGATGGGGAAGAATTGATTCCAACATTTTGTAAATTAGCAACATAGTCCCATTCTGCTTGCGTAATCGAAGAGGCAATGCCGGTCATATTTACAAGGTTTTCTGCCGTGCCATAACTTATTTCAGAAAGCTTTTCCCATGTTCTCCAGGGGTTCGCCGGCCACGCAGGGTTACAGTTATCATAGAATTTTATGAACTGGTCACATAATGGACCAAGAACAAACGCTCTTGCAGTGTCGCTCGATGTAAGAGTGGCGTCACCCGTCATTAAAGCCTGTTCTATGAAGGATGTTTTATACTTGAATTCATAACGAGCGCCGGCGGTTGCAACTGAAGTGCCACCAAAAACAAATGTCCGTGAACCCGATGGGTTGAAATATGAATTACCAAGATCCGTTATGAGAATATTCGTTCCAACATAAATACGTGACGTTGTAATAGAATAGATTAAATCTATACTGTTAGAGGACGCTGAACTATTCAGAATCTTCTTAGCTGAAATAGAATGATCAAGAGTTTCGGTTGGAACAAAGCTTTCCATATTATGACCCCGTAGGAAATGCGAATTTGAGCTGAGAAATAATCACGATTTGATTTGCCTGCCATTCCACTTCGTTGAATTCTATATCGCTTCCTGAATTAATTAAACCTACTGTTCCGGACACGATAATTGCGGGTGTTGAATCGTAAATATTGAATTTACTGACAGTTCCGGTAGAACTTACAATTCCACGTATTATTCTTGAATCAGAGGAATCCTGAAAATAAAATTCGTTCGGAAAGCTGCCATCTGCTTCAATATCATCAAATGCTACATTACAAAGAGCCGTGCCATTAGATGTGGTGAAATAGACACGCTTATCTCCAGCGACTATCTCATCGTGGAGCACATCAAACATATCTGCAATAATGGCAAGAGTCAGATTCATATGTACCTCTATTATACAATATAATTGGTCACAGGACAATATACCCAGATGGGAAATATTGTCCAAATTTTGCCGATGAATCAGCAAAGACCAGCTCCACAATGTCAGTATCCACATTGATACCGGGCGACCGTCTAAAATTCATGTATTGGTTCCAGTGTGGAAACAGGCCGCCATTCAAAACTGACGCATTTCTACAAATAATTTGATATTGCTGCAATGTATCCCCGGCGTCATAAATAGTGTCCATGGGAGAATCCATATAAGCTCGATAAAGCCGGTCGCTTTCCATCATATACAGATACAGGAACTTATGCGTCGGCCAGCACATATGGGCAAACCCAAGAGTCAAGCTTTCATTAAGACATGTGCCAGTCGGAGGCTCGCTCAAATACGTTGTTTCAACATAATCGTTATACAATGGGTCTGTCGCTTCGTCAGGAGCGTACAGCGTTATTCTGACAACATTAGCAAACCCAAGCGGATGAGTTGCGGCGTTCGTCGCATGATACAGGCCATTATAGTTTATATCATTGCTTTCAGTACCGTGAATTATTAATTCAGGATATTTCCCATAAAGACCGTAGACAGTGTCAATAATATGCTGGACCGGCTTGTAACCTTCGGGAATGTACACGTCAATATACGGCGCCGAACTGCCTGAATTCGCATAAATATTTTTTATCGGGAATCGGTTGTTCAATCTCAAATACAGATGGTCACCATACGACAGCTCATCAAAATCTCCCGAAAGCTGAATCTTACCCGACGTTCTTGGGTTGATAACGTTTTCAATGGAAAACCCTTTACCCGAATCATTAATCATGGTGCAATGATTCTGAATAAACGGATGAAGCTCTTCATCATCTTTAATTTCAAGAGTCACTATCGGATTTGAAACATCAATAATCTTGTACCCGTAGGATTCGAAGAGCCCGACAGTCTTACACTTTTCAGGAGAGACCGGGAGCCCGTAGTAGACATTGAGCGCTTTTTGATATTCAGATATCGTACTCGAATCTCTCATAGAGGAGAGAAGCGTGTTGAGAGCAGCTTTTCCTGGGATATTTTTGTATTCGTACTGAGCCCACTGGTTGATACCAACCATGCCACCATGCTGGTCAAACAGGTAACGTTCAATGATAGGTGTTTTCTTGCTATACAGATAAGAATCAATTTCGACACTATCGTTAACAAATATATCTCTATTAAATTCAAGGACATACGAGTTTATGACAAAATCAGTCTCTTTATCAAATTGCGTTCCTGGTATCTCAATCCCGGTTGTCAGATATGGAATATCCAGAACCTCGTTGTTGATATCATAGGACTTCCCGGTCGTGAGATATATCGAGAACGTCTCAACGCCAAGATAGTTCAGACTTCCTTCAACTTCAATCATATATTTGAACTTGGCACGACTTTCTGCCCAATAACCCTGACTATCTGTACCAACAGTTCCGGTACTGTCAGACCATCCGGGGTACCACTTCCATACCTTCGCCGTGTCAGGATAATAGCGCCCTTCGCCGGTTTGAGCATTCACATAGCTGTCAAGATCCTCGAAATCCTCATTGGCGACTTCAGGACAGTCTGTTTTCAATGTCGATGGGTCGCTTGGGTCAACTGGGTCTGAAATGTCTGACAAGGTAGCCCACGGTGTCCCCGTAGCAACCGCGGCAAGAACATCTGCTATCTGTGTCAAGCTCGTATTATCAAACGTAATATCAAGAGATGTTGCCGTCCATGCAACCGCTGTCGGGCCGCCAGCAGATCCTGTAATCGTAATTTTGTATTGCGACACATCGGTTGTATCAACAGACTCAATTCTGAGAGCTCCCTGGGAACTTGTCCCACTTATTATAGCCCAAGCCTCACGGTCATATGCTTCAGAAGAAGCATAGAAATCAGTAACAGGAAACCATTTTGTATCAAGAGAAGTGTCTTTTGGAGTGATTACAACATAGCATTCACTGACAATCTTGCCACCGCTCCGGTATCCAAGGTATCGAATCTGTTCATAATCATTGCCACGCACTTCAATCAAGTCATTATATATTGGACTAAGGTCAGAGTCATATGTTGGCTCTATGAGAACTGTCCCAATAGGATTGATAATTGATTTTGGGGACTTGAGTGTCGGGTCAAGAAATACTGGCCTTGAATATAATGGCCCTACCTGAAGGTCATAATAATCTTCAAATGGGCAAACGCCAGGCTCCTCAGGATTGACCGCAGCCAGGAAGCGCAGCCCTTTCTTAACAAGCGATCCGCCGGCTATGACAAGTCCAAACCAGAAATTTTCAGTCATGTCTCTGGAATCATCTTCAAGGAAATTCCAGAATGTGCTGAGATAGTCCCAGAATTGAACTCGTTCAAAATCATCTTCAGTACATGCTTCTGGAGCATCTATTGATTCATATTCGCTTCCAGGGAGTGTCGTGTAAAAATAGAAGAACCCTATTCCGTCACGAAGAGTATTGTAAATTCCATAGTTATAATTATTCGCAAGCCATGTTGATACCCCAGACCCAGAATTAACAAATCCGAATATGGCATAAATGAAATCAATCTCATTGAAATCTGCGGCATCGAAGTAGTCCGGAAGCAAATCTGTCGGATCTGTTGAATCAAATGTACAGTCAGTTATAATAGTAGATGTCAAATCGGAACTTGGCCGATTTGTTTCTACATGCGTCCAGTTAACTGTACCTGCCATAATTACGCCCCCATTGGCGGACCACCGCCGCCACCAAGAGTATCATACAATTCACCAGCCTTGACGACAGAATCAATTAAATCGACTATAGATCCGGTTTCTGCAGTCGTAATAAAATCTCCAGGAGTTTTTATTGTTAAGCCTTCTCCTGACACATCCATGTTCCCATCAAAACTTGAAAAGAAAATATCTGCTGATTTGCAATATAACATTGCATTTTTAATATGAACATAAGATTTTTGAGAGACGCCCAATGAATCTACAGTAACAATTGTATTTGTATCTTCCGTGTTTTGCGTAAGAATAAAATCCTTAACTATAAGCTTTTTCATATTGGTAGATGTATCTATTTGTATAATTATGAATTCATCCGCTGGTGCATAGTCTTTCGTTTCTATGAACCAGGCTTTATCACGACCAATATCAGCAGCTTTAATGAAGGAATATCCGCCAATTTCTTCGTTTACATTAATAAAGAAATTATCAACCGGAGTAAATATGTTTTTCAAAAGAAATGTATCATATCCGGTTGGTGACACGCCGCATGAATCGCCTTCCGTATTATCAAAATAATTTCTCAATTGTCTGAACATGAACTGGTCGGATTCGCTACCGTCTCCTGAAAACCCCTTTTCCCCATCTACATAATAAGAATACGCTTCAAACCTGAATGCGCCAATACCAGCCCTGGTATATCCTTTAATATCGAGCAGTATGCCATTAGCAATCCAGAATACTGAACCGTTACCGGAATTAGTAATTTCATAGATGTAGTAATTAAAATCATTTTCAAGAAATGTGGTAGCCGTCAAGCTTGTCGGCATATCATCAATGGAACTGTTACTGAAGGTACAATCAGTTTTTGTACCCGGTATCAAACCTGTCACAACGTTTGTTTCACAATGATCCCATGTCAGGGTTCCGCCAGAGTCGTTAATCGAAGCCGTTCCCTGCAGATTGATAACAGAATCGTATACCAAAGTGGTATCTGAATATTCATTGATTTCAAATGCGGCGTCCTCGAATGAGAAGTTGCATCCGTAAGCGGTAATGTTAGTCTTCTCAGTAGTGCTTGCTCCAGTCATATGCACTTCTTGATCACTGATAATCATTGACCCTCTTAGAATAACACTATTCGGACCAGAAGTATTATCAGTTGATTTGGCTATGATTAAATCAGATGGTCCGGAGCCGGCTGTATCTTGAGGTATTACTACCATATCGCTTACATTAAGCGTTACATCGGAAGACGCGATTCTGAATATTTCATGCCCCGAATTTGGGGTGGTAACTGTCCACAAACCATTTGTAGACTTGTCCCATGCTCTTAAAGTAATCTCTATGCTATCCCCAGGATCAACCAGAAACATGTATGCATTGACAGTGTCAATCGGTATGTCACCTTTAATATTGACAATATCCCCATCAACTGGGAAATATGTCGGAGCATCGGCCAGGTACAATTTAAGCTGTGCAAGATTCCACGGGCTTGCCTCTGTTCCAGCACCGGTCGCCACTTGGTTTACATCAACGTAATAGTCGCTGGATGTTGAGGGATCGACATCAAATGCATTAAGAAGAGTGTCCTCTTGAGCATCAGATCGGACGACCTTGAGATCATATGTGCCATACAACAGTGCTAATGGCACACTCATGATAATTTGACCGTTCGTCCATGTATCATAAACCCCGGTTGTTACCCATGGGCCGCCATCTTTACGATAATATAACACACCCGGATACAGGAAAAAATTCTCTCCAGATGCAGTGATATCAAGAGTAATTGGATTGTAAGCACCTGATATGATATTAGGTGCTCCAAGCTCTGTTAGCCAGATATGTGGGTCAACAAACCCGTCTTCCCACATATCGGATTCAAGGTAGCCGGATTGATACATATCAGTACGTTTCTATTTTAATGTAATCCGTCATGCCGACAGCAGTATCGAGAGTTGTTGTTACAGTCTCGTCCGTGCCAGTAGCCGCGTCTCCAACGTCAATTAATTGAGGTTTACCATTGGCGTGGCGATTAGTAACATTTCTCTTGAACAACAGGTCTTTCATCTGAACAAGAGTTACGTTATCTGATTCAGAATCCGCAAGCCCCTCTTGAGAATCGTACAGACGATTGTATGAAGCAGCCCCGGCAGTCTTACCAGCCATCGCGGTCAGCATGGACACAATGTCAGTGTCACCGTCACCCAAATCTATTGGCGCACCAACCCGACCATAAACATTATTTATGGCCGTATCAATATCTGAATTGTTATCTCCAAGAGTTGCCCCACTTCCAAGGTCGGAAGGTGTTCCAATTCTGGCATAGTTATAATTTAAAATGGAGTTAATATCAACAACATTTTGAGAAATTGTTGCCCCGCCACCAATATCAGATGGTATTCCAATATGTCCATATAAATAATTTATAAGTGGATCGTAAGATCCGTCTCTCATTTGAAATGATTTTAATTCAGTCATTCCAACTGATGAAATTTCATAATAGACATATATATTATAACATTTTGCCTTTTCGAAACCGGCCGCAGCAGTCAATTGTATTTTTTCCGAATAAAATCCGATAGTGCCGGCGTCATCAAGCTTTGTCATTGTTCCTGTGAGAATTGGCGTTGCCGTCTCTTCTTCATAAATACGATAAGACGGATTAGAATCAGCGTCAACAGCCTGACCACCACCAGCAAATGTTGTTGGTGATTTTGCACATATTGCGAATGTCAGATATTGATTTATTACACATTCTCCCAGGTACATATTATTCCCCTTTATCTATTTCATTATTTAATTGCTTCATTTGAGCAATCTCATCTTCTAATTCTTTAATTCTTTTGCCACGTAATATTATTTCTTGACGCAAAATGCTTAATTCTTCATTTATAGATATAATGATATCGTTAACGGATTTCACTCTAATGCCTCCAATTAATTCCAATACTTTTTAAAAGATCAATATCCCTATCAAATGTAAACTGATTATCAAATACGGAATCATCAATAAAGTTAACTTTTTTAATACGAAGAATTTTTCTGAACCCCCACAAATTATTGAATAAATTTCTTTCTTTAATTTGTTGAAGCATTTTCTTAAAAAATTTAATATTTTCACCATTATAACAAAGCATTTCATCACCAACGCCGCTCGAATGTCTGGCAAAATATGGTCGATTATTTTCAGAATCAAATAATGGCCAAGATTTCAAAACAATATCACGATCGATATAAAAAGTATTCGAAAAATTTGACATGATATCAAAAATAATTTCATGCCTATCTTTTATTTCATTTTCACAATTGCCACGATATATACGTTCGTATTCAGCGCCATTAGTATGAGCAATGGCCTCAGTCCCATTCAACCTTTCTACCGTTTGCTCCGACAGATTCCCATGGATGATCTGAACCACTTTCATATTTCCTCCATATTTCAGTACTTGTATAACAATGATGATTATATAAATTTTTTGGTATTACGTTAACTTTCTTTTTTCGTATTATCTTCATCGGCCACCCATGCACATATGGAAGATTTCTATCATTTCTTTCATCAATAATTTTTTGAAAAAATTTTGTATTATTATTCACATAAAATAGACAATGGTTTATCTTTCCCTTTATTCCATGCCCAAAGTATGGTCTACCATTTCCAGTTTCAAAATCTGGAATTTTTTTAAATTCAATATCGCAATCGGCATACAACATTTCCGGCTCTTGCGTGGCATATTCTATTCTGACAGTATCTGTAACAATTATTGGACTAAAAAAACCTTTCATGTCCTTTATAATAATTCTTTCATAATTAGGTAAAAACATTTCACGAACCATATCCATAGATCGTTCATATTTTTTATACAAGTCAGTATTAGTTTCTCCGCACCAAATCTGAATCAATTTCATGTTATGCAGCTTGGCAAGGTATTTTATATGATGTACCACTTGAATCTTTAATAGTGAGATATCCGTCAGGTGTCGGCGCTCCGGCCTGTCTTGCGTTACCTAATTGTAAAGATTTGCCAGATGCTATTTCTAAATTAACAGATGTATATAACTGATATTCACTATTATTGTACCCAAGGCAAACATATGCATTTTCAGAATCATCAAAAGAACTATATGTTGACATACGAAGAAGGCCTTGAGGAATTCCGCCGCCATCTTGAGTTTGAACGCATTGTATTCTTGCCGATTTAGTTAAACCTCCGGGCTCAGAATCGCCAGAACCTTCTGTTATAAAATCCATACCAACAGCTTTATTAACATACCCCCATGCCGTATCACTATGACATAACGTAAGAAGAATCTTAAGATCGTCATCACCATCTTCTACACCAATGAATAATTGTGGAGGGCTGCTTAATGATGTTGCTGGATCTCCAATTACTATACTGTCATGTATTTTTAAGTAATCTTCATCTTCCATCCACGACATCTGGCCAATTGATGAATTCGCAGAAAATATTAGTAGAACATCATCATCTGTTCCACCTCCGATTGTCATACTATTACTTTTACATACTATTGCACCAGATGCATCAACAGTAATACTTTCCACTGGTGCCGAAACATCTGATGCTATAATTCTATGTAAAGCAGAATGATCTGGTGATGATAAAGGATCTGTTGCGGTTGGTTGGGATATCGCCATAGTGTTACCTCATATTTTTAAAACTGTTAGATTGTCAATACGAAAAAACTCAATATTCTTCACTTCCAGTTCATCTGTAAAGGTACCCGTTTCTACATCAAGGTCATCGTCATATTTCGAATACGAGAACGTGATAGGTTGTACAACTGATGTGGCGTAATTATTATTGTACAAATAATTAATCATCTCCCTGACGTTGAGAACAGGCCCACTATTCTGGTCAAAATAACTTCTAATTTCATCAATCATCTGTTCTTCATTGATATCACCGCGGTATGACATGGAGAACGATATATTAACCGGCTGTTTATGCTTGACCAGTATATCACCAAATATTTTCCCATAGTCAGTCCCATCAAAAAAATCCTGAATACTACTGATAACCGGATACGACCGATATTCAACAGTAATAGTGTTGATTGATGTGTCTTCCAGAACTATTCGTATGGTTTCATCTGAAGATAGATAATTTTCATCATCAGTACGGATGATTGAATATTCTGTAGGGGATATCGCTTCAACTTGTTCTGTCGTTCCACTTGCAGAAACGGAAACAATCTCAAGAACAGGCATTGTACAATCATTTGCCGTGCTCATTTCGAAATATGAATCAGATGTATTTTTTTCAAGGACTGTTGTTACAGAGTCAGGCTCTTCAGAGTTCTGATATGTCATTACATACACATCAGCCTTATTGTTGGCGTGATATTGCTGAGAAGCCAGATTTTCGAGCTTGATGTAATCAACTTTAATTATTGAATGAATATCATCTGCAAGGCTGCCACCATACTTTATTGATGGACGTGACGTTCCAGAAGTCGTAAGCATAATGAAAATGACTTTTCCATATCTGCTATTTACCACATATCGGTCAGAATTCTCAATCGTATGAGTAAGAAGACTTGTCGTTGTTAAGTCCTTCGTTCCGTCAGCATTTGATATTCCATCAAGGATAGACCACCCACCACTTGTCAACTCTGAAGAGGTAGTAGAGGCCACAGAATTGTTTTCCTTATCCCATATGTATGCCTCATATCCGTCGGTGAGAATGTTGTTGACGGCACCTTCTCCGAAGGCTCTCAGAAAAACAGTGAGAGGGTCTTCCATATCTTTCACGTTAATTGCGAAGAGAAGATTTGCTCGATGCTCGTCAATATCAAAAGCGTTGAGGTCGGCAACAATCCAGGCGTCATTTGGGTCCTCAGATTCCGTCTCAAGGGACACCTTCATCATTGTGCCATAATGCGTTGTTTCTGGATCCATTAATTCCTGACGGAAAATATTAAGAACCTGCGAGGGCAAATTGAAATGCATGAAATTCTCAACATTGTCAACATCTGCGCCAGCATCAGGGTTGGGATCAACCTTTTTCAAATACAATGTGATTCGTAAGTCGTCATATACAACGAACTCGAATTCGTATTCTTTCTCAGGTTCAATTCTGAATGATTTTTCAGCCATTGCACCCATATCTGTAATAGATATATGGTCTGAAAAATCAGTGTCCGAAGCAAACACCTGAGCTTGTCCGTATCTCTCTGAATGGGCGAGATATACCACGGCGTTGTAATTTACCGGGCTCGTGAGGGTGGCGTATTCGCTCGTTATACGAACGCCAAAACCAAGACCTGTAAAAGCATCAACAAGACCACCATTCGTTTCAGGATTCACCCCACCAAACATAATCTGAAGGTTACTGTTCAAAACTGCTGAGTCTGAATCATCAACAGCGGGACACGTAAAAGACCCTGTCAACTTCACACCAATACGCTTCAAAATATCCTTTGAAACTGAAACGACCTCTTCACATCCACCCGCAAGGGTGATTTCATTGTTATTGAAGTTCATTGATTCTATTGGAGATACACCATCAGCAAACTCTCCGAACTCACCATTCGGCCTCATATGGCATCCATAAATCCACTCGTCACTCGGAACGAGGACATCTGAAAAGCCAATATCCTCATCGTAAATGTCGAACAGGTCGAGTGTGGAACGCTGCATGAAACCAGAGTAATCATTGAAAAATAAGCCTGAATACATGGCATCGGTGGCCTCTTGAGAAAGAGGGTAGCCATGGTAGGCTGGGTCATCTTGAGTGCTGTCGCTGGGCTCTATCGTGAGTGGGTATTCGAAATCTGAAGGGATTGGTATTCCCGCTCTGTAATCAGAGGCTGCGCTCCATGCTTCCGGAGGGAAAGATCCGAAAAAAGCGGCATGTTTGACTGAATTATTTGCCTGCGTTTTACCCAGATATGAAGCCACTTTTGTTTCGCTCGACAAGTCTTCACCTGAAACCAAATCTCTGGTCATATACTTGCTGCCTGGATTTGCGACAAACATCGAAATGATTGAAGGGAAGAATTCGGGTAGTCGAGCATACATGCTGCGAAGATTCATCAAGCTGCCATCATTAACGCCGTACCTCAGGCGTTTATAATACTGCTCATTAGTCTCGCGATTCGTTCCATTAATGATTTTGCTTATATTCGTTGCAGTTTTGTACTGAAAATCAATACCTGTAACAGAAACGATTTTTCCTATTTCAAGATTGTATGAACTACCTTCCGAATCGGCAATAATAGGAATATCAACGTAGTAAATACCATATGAGTCGCTGGATTTTTTGAATGAACTGGCGCTGACATATCCAGGCTGAACCGCGGAGAATGTCAAACTGTTGTATGCTACAGCCCTGAAATCTTCAGATACTTCAAATCTGAATTTGTAATCGAACCATATTCGAACTGACCCTGACGCCTTGCTTCCAACAGTTCGAGGCATGAAATATTTACCGCCAAACGCATCAAGTTGCTCCTCAGTCATTTGAGCCCATTGAGTAATATCATTTGATATGCGCTCATTCACTAAAGCATTATTGAAATCAGCTATGACAAGCCCAGTTGGTTTCACAGCAAGGTCATCTACAACCGTTCCCTGCTGACCGCTTGATGCCGAATACTCCGCGAACTTTCTTCTTATGAAAGCATAGAAATTAAACATGCTCAAGGCCTTCTGATGACAGGTAAATTGGTGACTATTACGTCATATGTTTCAGTTTCGACAGGCTCAACCTGTATCTGTGCGAATATTATACCATTCTCAATATACATATTCAATAGCTGTGCTGCATCAAGACGTTCAGTATCAGGCAATCCCACCGGCTCATCCTGTTTGATTTATTCAACCGTTCTCTCTATGCAGACGGATATCGCCGATATGATTCCGTTAGGGTCATTGAGTACTTGAGGGCGAACGAGAAGTATATCTGCGCTACCTCCATAATTGTCGATAAATGTCGATTCGTCATCACCTAGAAGATACACTTTTGCCTGTGTAAGAAAGGTGATTTCAAAATGGTTGAGAAGCGCCCGGTTACCCGTCACCTGCCGAGGGTTGCTTGTGAGCGATATCTCAAACCCGCTTCTTAAATCGGTAATAAAGTCTATGTCTGCCATAATAGTAAAATAATGTTAGTTTTGAGCAACTGTACCTTTCAAATCAGTATCGTCGATATTAATCCTGTAACTATGGATGGTTTTGACAGCCTCAACCCGGTTCAATTCCTTCTCTTCCATGAACTGATTAGCCCTTGTGCTGAACTGTATCGGCTTCCTCATAGATTCTGCAGCAGCCTGCGCTTTGATTACTGACCCTTCAAACAAGTCTGGATACGCAACCTGACATGATTCAAGCTGCAGTCCATCGAGGACATCCTGGCCGTTCTTTGCGGCCAGTCCAACAACTAGCTTCAATGCGTCGAATGCGGCCGGCCCGACAAGAAACAGATTCATCAGGTCGGGATATTGACTCATGGCGCGTTCAAATTCTTCAATATAAGGACTGGTGGGTGGCGTGTATGATGTCAGGACGGATACTACATCAGAGTTGTGGCGATAAAGTTCCCGGAATGTTTTCGTGGTTTCTTTCAGCCTGTTATTGGTTGCCACAACCGCATTCTGGTTCGCAAGAAGACCAGTCGTCGCGATTGTTGATATGAGCCCCGCAACAGACGCAAGCATACGGGGATATGGGGAGGCGGCAGCTTCAGTTGGGTTTACTGCCCATACATTTGTCGTGCCATCCCAGTCAGGTATCTGCTCAAGGCGACCAATGAACAAGTCCAGCTTTTTACTTGCTTGATTCAGCTCTTCATCGGCATTGATAAGGTCTATCAGGCTTTGTGTTATAGTCGCCGCAAGAGAAGCGTCTGCTGATATGAGCAGTCCGTTCCCGGCGCCGAGCTTGGTTGACATATATGTTGAACTGACAAAATCAGTGGAAGAGCTGTATTTCAATAACGCTTCTTCAAACATGTCCCGAACACGTTCCATGGAGGCTAAAGAAAAGCGCAACGGTGCGAGTACAGCAGAACCAGCTCCATTACCGGCTTTTCCAATAAGTTCAATTATTTTCTCAATAAGTACGTTAATAAGCTCTTGTGATGAATGCAAGGAATAGCAATAACCCTGACACTTTTTGTACTGTATGAATGCGTTGGTAAGGTTCGATTGAAAATCGTACAGCGCCGCCCCAACGTGTTGCCAATCAAGAGTAAATTGGTCTGATTTGCTGTTGATAATTCCAGAATATGTAGATGAGTTCGTAACTGCCTGTGCCTTGGCTCTTGTGCGTATAGTGGCTATGTCCCTTTTCTTTTTTGAATCAAGGGCTTTCAGTTTGGTCGAATACAGGGACGTATCTATTTCCTGCATGGACCCGCTAAGATATTCTTCTGTCAATTTCTTCTTATCTATTTTATATTGAGCATTAACCCTGGATATCTGTTCTCGAGATTCTTTTTCAGCAGTAAGTTCGATATTCTCGTTAAGTTTTGCCTGATTTAAAAATACTGGGTCGGAATTTGTTATTTGTATTGCTGATGCCAGGTTGTCACGAAGATTGCGATATTTGTTTTCATCGAATTGGGCAGTCAAAAAACTATTTTCATCCACTTCCAGCTTCCGTATTAAAGCCTCACAACTTTCAATTGCAGACACTATATACGGTAATGAGTCATACATCTTAGCCGCATACCTGCCTCCGCCAATGTCATATGCCCATTTCGTTATCAATGTGAGGGCGGTGTTGAGATTTACTTTAGCCTGTTCAAGATAATACCTCTCACGTTCAGCGGCTTTGATGGCACGATTGAGTGGAAGTTTTATCAAAGCAAACATAGCCTCAGGGCCGGACATCAATATAGTAAGCAACGGCGCTAGAACCATTTCGATAGCTGCTGATGCCGCGGCTGATGTCTGGGCCACAACCTGTTGAGCTATTGATGTTGCCATAGTTGATGCCATTGAGATGACTTCAGATGCAATCAAGTCACCAACAGCACCTATCCCATACAGGATTTTATTCTTGAGAGAAAGAACGCGAAGAACAGCACGACGTATATCGGCAATAGTCTCGAGAAGCTGCGCCCAGACCTTGTAGACTTCAGCATATGCTGAACATATCGTTTTAGGAGGTGCTGCCATTATCGGTACATCTTCACTTTCTCTGCCATTGCACGTTTCGCACGATGGATGGCCATTTCATTGGTCCCAAGCTTTTGCGCAATTTGTTTATTATTTAATTTAGGTTTACCGCCAAGACCAAGTGAATACTCAAGAATTGTTTTATCCCTGCCATGGAGTTCGTGATACAAGTAGTCAACAAGAAGCCTGTCACGGCTTTCCATCTGCTTGGCATTGCCGAAAAAATCAAACTCAGCTTTTGATGCTGTTACCTCACCACCAAGCTCGGAATTCATTCGTGATACTTCATTGCGGCTCCATCCGAGCTCATCAGCCATTTCATCAACATTAGGCTCGTATCCGAATTTATCCTGCAGGTTATCCCGGACAGTCATAAATGTCGAACGCTTGATATTCCTGTACTCAGGAACGTGGCCGGAAGTAAGGCTTTCCGTGGCAACACGCTGGACTTTCTGCATCTGATTCCAGATATGGGTTGTAGGCTGCGTTCCCCTGTTCGGGTCATAGCTCTTAAAAGCTTTGATAAGTTGAGTAGTCGCTTTTGTTCTCAACGATGCGGGGGATATTCCGACAGAACGATACTTGTTCACCACGCTGTTAACAACAGGCTGATATTCAACCACCAGCTCGGTGAATAGCTTGGGGTCTCTGGTCTTCTGCCATTCGAGTATTTTTTCAGTCTTATCCGCCACTGAACACGACTCCTGAAGCTGTTTTGAGAACAGCCAGCTTGTATGCCTCAACCGCTTCCCGGCGTTCTCGTATGAATGCGGTAATTGGTGAATGTTCCCTGATACTGCTGAATCCACCGGATTCTATTTCAAGATCCTCTTGCGCCTCCGTTACCCCAAAATACTGACTTTTGATGACATTGTCGAGAAAATCATTTTCTCGATTCACATACTCTGGAGGCGATGTTCCCGGAATGAGTGATGAAAGCCCGAGAATTCCATGATAGAAAGCATCTGCGGAACAGATGTTGCGATCTATGTAATTCATGCATGCCGAGTAATCAGAGAGAAGGTCGGGGCGATTGCGTTTCAGTTCCTGGAAAGCTTCGTGCATTGAATTGTAAGCAAACCATTTCCTGCCGACGTGACCAAGCATGAAGTGGTGGGAACGATGCTGGAACACCTGTTCGTAGAACCGGAAAATGCGATTCGGTTCATATGACCGGTCAACATAAATGTTTTCATCTTTACCTTCACTCAAATCTTTTGCGCTTGTCGAAAGGAAATCTTTCACAAACAGGGCATCATCCGGTATTTTAACTTTCTCATTCAAATCGAACTTCTCTCCATCATCATCCTCTTCGACAATGGATACACCAGTTGGTACAAAGAATGGGTCTTTAGGAGTTTGCTGATCTTTCTTGAATTCAAGCTTTTCTATGTCAACTTCAGCATCATTAATGTCTGTCACAGGCATATACAAAGGCATACCATTAGCATCAAGGTCTGTCGGCTCATCTTCAAATCTCACATTATTCATAATGACTGTTGTAGAAGCGTCGGCGCCCTGTCCGGTAATGTAGATATTATGACTAACTTGCTGCACCATGCCAATCATTGTTTTTGAAACATTCGTATTCATCTCTTCTTCAGCACTGATGACAGCGCCAGGGAATCCTGCCATTACATAAGGATTGAACACCATATCAACAGTCAACACACGCCCCTGGTACTTCAAATTGACATATTTAATCATTGCATGGCGCTTATACGCGGTAGCCACATCATCACCAAATTTTGTCTTTGTTTGATAAGAGGCCTGTAATGCAGCATATTGCTTCTTCGCAACTTCAAGCTCTTTCTTTTTTTCCTGCATAACAGGGTTGTTTGGATCATTATTGAATTGTGCATCAAGACCAGATCCTGGATCAAGCTCTTTGGTAAGCCTGTCAATATCAGCCTGTGCGTCTGTAACCTTCTGTTGTTTTTCCTTACTGAGAGGAAACATGGACGTTGCTTTTGCGGCATCAGAAGCTGCAAGATTGTACTCAACCGTCCCATGATATACACTTACACCTTTGTATCTCTCTTCAAGAGTAAGGGGTAAACCTTTCGTTTTCTTTGGTTTATCCTTTGATGCTCCAAATAAATCGTTCGGAACTTGAAACTTTAAATTCCCCCAATCAACCCCAGCTTTTGCAACAAGAGAATGAATAACACTGAAATATCCTCGAGTAATATCACTGTCATCATCACGCCGCCAGTTGAGACGGTCATACATTGGAGGAAAAAATAAGTTGCAATTTGGTGGTGCTGTAAACTCGAGTGGTGGGAGAAGCATTGTTTCATTCAATGTGTATAGGGCCCCGTATTCAGCCTTGTTCGCTACAAGAAACTTTCGTACACCTTCATCCATAATGAATTCAAGACCGGGATTGTTTGCTTCCTGTAACGATATGAGAGTTGGTGTATTGCATGAATATACCCTACATGAAAACATACCGGCGGCATTCATCATGGCTGCTTCCAGACTTGTGAATCTGGAATTACCCATAATAGCGGTCCCCACCTCTATTCCAAAATTGTTTTTCTTCCAGAAATTGAATCCGGCATAGTTACGAGGAACGAGGAACCGCTTGTCAGCACGAACCCTCTTATTGAGGAATGAGTTTACTCGTGTTCCTCCCACGGCCTCCATCCAGATGCCTCGAATGAACGCATCGAGGAATAGTCCACCGTTTGCTTTTTTAGTTCCGTTTGCACCTTCCACTTCAGTTGTAGTAAAATTCATTGCAGAGAATTTTTTTGTCTTATTGATCTTTGCCCCACCAAAGGCTGTCCCGGCTATCTTCTCCATGGCAAAAGCAAGATCGGTGAGCCCCTCAGTATTGTAAATTCTTGTTGTCACTCCTTGGTCAACAACAGTATCTTCACCAACTTCTTTTGAGGTAACCAACTTTTTTCTTGCAATTGTCTGTTTGATGCCATGTACACTGTACTGGACCATCGTATCGCCAGGAAGCTCATTTGATGGCAAATATGCCATTGCGGCCGGCGACTTCCTGATATCCATCCTGAAATCGCGACAAGTAATCCCGATAGCCCTTCCGCCCTGCGAGTCTTCCCCTGTCACATAACCGCTAAAAAAACCATCGGCAAGCATACGCCATGCCTTCGCGGCGGTATGCCATTCACGAAACCATATCTGTACAGCTGTTTTAGGTTTGAGGTCGAGGAGTTCTTTATTGACGTGGACGTTGATATTGAACTCGACGCCGTTTGGAGTGCATACAACGTTAGCGCTCTTGAAAGGTAATTCTATCCCTTCAAGATGCATCTTGAATTCGTAATTGTATGCTCTGCCGGCTACCTTGTTCATGCGCCTCTGATTTGCTGATCTTGAACAGCCCTGGTATTCATTGCGATGGATTGGTTCTGGTTTGCCTCAGAAGTTTGTTCAGCTTTCTGAATCTCCGCAGCTGACAACAATGAGGGGTATTGGTCCACAACACGATGAGCATTGTTCATCTGATTGTACCCAGAGGCCTCGACAACCTTAGTTCCGAGAACTACAGCATTGTCCCTCAAATATCCTTCATGAGTGATAATAACAGTAAATGAGAATGTCTTTGAGTGGGGAGTATCTCCACTCAAAACAGTTTTTATGTTCATGAGATACCCGCCAACAATTTTGTTGTCGTAAACTATTTTCATCTTGTAACCATTTTCGACACACTGCTTGCCGGCAAGATATCGGTCATACATCTCCATAAACTCTTGATAGTACGGGTATTCCCATGTATCAAGAAAGATGCCCCTGAATGTGTAGACACTCGGACTGTCGCCGAAGAAGAACAAGTTCCAGCTATCACCGAAGTTCTGATGCAATTTGACAATGGGATCCTTTGACTCCATCACTTCGAGCAGTGAAAAGTTATTGAATATTCCATAGTACAGACCGCGGCTGTTGTTATTCAAAACAGGGACTTGCCCTGGAACCGCTATAGCCCTGCTTGTTGTATTGTTAAGCTTCGGCTGGATAGCCTTGACAGGCGTGAGGCTGTTATCATCCAGATAATTTACAAGAGACCTGTTGAGAGCCGTTGTAATGGCCGGAGCTGAAGTATACAGAACAATCGTAGCTACCGAATTGTCACGTTCCCGGAATCCAACCGTATACGGCCTGACGTTGTTATCTTGTCGATTTTGAATAAGGAATGGATTTGACAAACTCATAATACCCACCTGTTGTTCCAGTAATTGAGAATCGGCGATGAGACGGAGGCGGTGTTGCCGGACTTGCCCTGGCCCATCATTTGAAGCATCATTTCTGTACCAAGCTCTGCACGCTTTGCCGCAACAGCTTCGCGATCATCTCTTAATCGCTGAAGCTCTTGTTGTTTTTCTTCATTATTTGCAAATTTAACCTCTTTACCAAATTCATCAACACCAGTTGTAATAGCCTTTCTTCTCTTCTCCAGGGTTTCAAGCTCAGCAGCAAGAGACGCATGTACAGTACCTATGGTTGGTTTTTGCTCCTTAGCCGCACCTATAGTATATGAGAGAAATTTTTGCTGCTTTTGAGCAAGGGTTGTCTTTTGCCCAGGGGTAAGAACCTGCTCTCGCATTATGTCCGATTCTTGATCAAAAAATTTAGCGTACTTATCTATAAACCCACCCATCTTTTCAGCTTTTTCTAACGCACCAAGGTATTCTTGAGGTGTGAACACCTCTGACAGTGCTATACCACGAGCTTTTGCTATCCTCTTTGCGATATCAGAAGCTATGTAACCACGATTGGCAAGATCGAGGGCAGACGCTTTATCAGATGCCGCTATGACATCTTGAAAATCTTTATCCTGATAATACTTTCTGTAAGCTTTAGATTCTTCAGGTGACGGGTCTTCACCACTATCCAATTTTGCTTTTGCTGATTTGTAAAGAGCGAGATTTTTTCTAAGTTCTGCACCTTCTTTTCTATTTATTCGATTTTTATACATTTTAGTCCAAAATTCATCTCTACCACCAGCGGACCCCCAACGATATATGTTTGAAAGCATGCCCAATCTATCTGAATATGGCCCTGGAGTCAAATATCTCTCTATAGCCTTCTGCCTCATACCTTCAACATCAAACCGCAGAGGCTCCATTGTTTGTACTCCTGCGAGCCCCTGAGAACGTATTCTCTTCTCTGCAAGAGCTACAGCTCTTGACCTATCGAAAATTGATAAGCCTTCAGGAAGCGCTTGTCCAGAAATCATTCCTTCATATTCAGTGACGGCTTCGGTAAGGGTCGTTTTACTATCCCTTGTCCTCAAATAGCGGTTTGCATTAATTAATTCGGTCTGAAATACAGGACTATTCAGAACATCTTTTCGTATGTTCTTCTCAAACTGCATAGCTTGATTTTGATCCTGCTTAACCCTTCCAGATATCGCGTCTATTGCCGATACTACACCGGCACGGGTATGAAGCTTTGACAGGTCTTCCGTTTGTAAAGCCTGTTGCAAACCAACATATTTCTTCAAATCTCCAGCAATATCAGTAGACTGAGCAAGAGAGTGGAGGCGTGATAATGTAAATTGTATAACCCGCGGGTCCTGGTTCATTATCCTATTTAAGTTCAACCCAGTATCAATACGCCCGACGGGATTAATAGTTGAAAAATCCCTAAACCCATTGGTTATTAAGCTGAGTTGTCTGAGACTTTCAGTAGGATTTGTCAGCGGATTTGCACCAGTCAAAGACATCGCTAATTGTTCGGTGTTACCATAATTTATCGGCCTCCTCCATATTCCACGCCTGTCACCACCAAGGGCGCGATACCCAAGATTAACAAGACCCCTGGGGGCGCCGGCCACATAACTCCACCAGTCACTCACGCCGGCACCAGCGGCCGTTATTGCTTCCATAGTGAAGTCGGTAGCACCATAGACTCCACGTCGAACACCTCTTCCAGCCGCTCCCAATGCACGAATTATTGGACCGCTCTGCCACGGGGGTTCCATCATATCTGCAGAGGAAAATCTCTGTGCTGATGCAACCGCTTCAAGGTTCATTAATCCACTTGGGCCAATAAGAGACTCGTAGGCAAGCCTTCTCGAAACTGGATCATTGGTGAACATTTTTGCCCATACAGCAGCTTGGTTTAACCCACCTCCACCACGACCCCTGCGCCACTCATTGAATGCTACTTTAGCGGCTCTAGCACGGTCCTGGTCAGACATTTGATTCAGTAAGTCTTCTTTGAACATATCAAACCGGACACGGTTAGCCCCCATAGCATACCCAGCCTGATTAGCACCACTAACTATTTGATATCCACTAACATTACCACTGAGCAAATTTCGAAGGCGCCCCTGATTAACTGTCAAGTCTGGGTTTGCAGCATAAGCAGCCATTCTTGTTCCGATACCTGACTGAAGAACATTCATCTGGAATGAGGCTATTCCGGCCCCAGCCTGCCCAACACCACCAGCCCTTTCAACAGCCCTGGCACCTGCTGATGATGCATTTGCTATTGCAGCCGCGTTCACTGCCCCCATTTGAAACATCGAAGCACCTGTAGCCGCCGTCCATGGTGTCCCCTGAACAGCCTGTGCTCCTGCGGCTCCTATTTGAAGCATGTTCTGCATACCAATGCCAGTTGCAGTTCCTCCAGCTTTAGCCATGCGTATTGCTGACCTTACTTGAGGAAGTGTCTTAAACCCAATCTGATTCACTTCCTTGATGATGGACATTCCACCTTCGATAGTTGTCTGAAGGGCTTTGACTATTTCCTCTGTTGAGTCAATCAGGTCTTTGAGATTTCTGGTATATCGCGATACGCTTCCAGATTGGTTAAGCATTCCTTCAGAAAGACCAATCTTATGAATACGCATCATCTGTTCTTTAGAAAAGAATTTACCCTTATCATCAAGCATCATGCCGGCCGCCATAGCTCCTCCAGCTGTTGCCTGGTTATAGGTCAATCCACTCATCCCAAGCCTGTCACGATTCTGCTGCAAATCCATCGCAATGGAATGCATGTATTTCTGTCGTGTCAAATTCTGATCAACGCGACCTGCTATCATATTCGTTATCGGAGCTGTTAAAGCCATAGCCGGCAGGAACACACTTGACCCTGCGAAGCCGGCTGCGGCCAGGGGGGCCGCCACAGCCGACCAGGCTGCAGAGCTCAATGCCCCGGTAGTTATAGCCCCGGCATACGCTGTCCGGTTGAGTGACGCCTGCCTGTTGTAATACGATGGATCCAGGCCACCCTGAACGCCATATGAGTATCTAGGGTCCGTCAGGACCTGACGTTGCATTTGTTGAGGAAGGTTATACTGGGTTGGCTGTTGTTGCTGGTATTGCGCCACCATCTGGTAACGCATCATTGCCTGATAATCAATTTGATTATTGAACGGCGCAAAAGGGCCCATCGGTTGTCCGGCAAAATTTGCCGGGCCCTGTCCATATGGAGGAGGAGTAGGTGGCATGTCAATAATATATATGGTTGAATGTGAAAAAGGTGAAACCTCAAAGGCTTCACCTTATCATTATACATTAAACGCGGCAGAAAGAATAGTAGCTACTGCAAAAAAATTATGCTTCGTCTTGAGTTGCAACTTCCCAATCGGTTGCGAGCATATCTGTCTGTGAAGCAAGCCATGGAATGCGGCATTTTGGAGCATTGGGATTTTCAGTCTGAAGTCCGGTCGTGTCGATAAAAATATACGGGCCGGTCATTTTCGAATTTTCATCAGGCAATTGGAGCTCAATGAAAATGCCTTTCCCATTCCATCCTTTTCGACGAAGCTTGTTTCCATTTTTGAGTTCTGACAGTGCGTAGCCAAAATCTGATTCTCCCATAATACATCCTTTGTTAAAGTGGTTTCACACGCATATCAAAGCTTCTCATCTTGTTGAAAATCTTCTCAGCTTTTTTGTAATATTTCACATCATCAAACTTATCCTCAGGAAACACCATGAAACGATATTGTTTCATCAAGTCCCCAGCCTTTTCCGGGTCAGCCAATGCAAAGAGAGGTTGCATGTACTCTTTCGATCTTTGCCGCTGGAAAACAGCGATAGCAATCGCCTCATTTACTGATCCGTACTGGAATCGTTTTCCTTCATAGGTGAAGCTGGCTCTTGCGTATCCCGTGACTGACCCGAGGATTTTGGGATTAACTGTTTGGCAGTCATAATCTGATACATGGCTTGATCGAACATGATTTTCTCGTTCGATATGAAATCAATCACAGGGGTTGGTAACCGGCGAACTCTGACCGCACGGTGCTTCAAAGACCTTTTCAAGCTCTCACTCAATTTTGCCGACTTCTCGATGTCACCTTCGTATTCGAGATCCTTCACTTTTATGACGGCACGTTTAATAGCCATGAGTTGATGAATGGGCTCATCACAATAATCCTTCCCATCCATACCTTTAAAGCCAATGGCTATCATCAGCGCAGACCTGAAGGTTTGTACGTGCTGGGCAGGAAGGTCAACCTGGCCGTCTTTATCTTCCTTGTCTTTCACCATATCGTAAATGATTTCGTCGATAACACTCATGTCTTCAGCTGAAGTGGTGGTGATTGTGAATGTGTGCCCTGGCATATTTGGTATTGTGACGACTTTTTCAGCATACCCTTTGAAAATCACCTGTTCGGCAAGCTCGAGGTCTTCATCGCTGATTTTCTGGAGTTGTTCGAATTCGTCAAAATCAGGACCATTACCCATTCCTGAAAGTGCGGCATTTGCCTTATTGACCATTTCATCTGTTTTTGATTCAACTGCATTCTTAATCATTTCAGCGGCCGGCTTCCGCCTTCCCTGAACCATATCCTCATGCTGCTGGGATACTGTCTTGAAGTCCTGTTTCTGTTGTGTGGGGGACTCTTGAGGCTCCTGAGCCCGCCCTGGAGATTGTTGCCTCTGGCTGGTCTCCTTAACGGTGCCCATCACTGATTTCTGCATTAAAACCCTCCTTTGAAAATCGTCAAAAAGTAATATAATTGATATATATGAAAAATGCAAGATTAAATCATATATTTTTTCTTTATTGGCCAATTCTTGTAACTTGAATTGCAATTTAGTTTACATAATGTTTGAACTTTTCGCGTAATGAATTGAAAAGGTACAAATTACGAAAAAAAACGAAAAAAAAAATCGAAGTGGCCGCACACTTCAGCCACGCCCGCCCCCTCCCTAAAACGCACATGTTCACGTAATGAGAAAAAAAAGCGTTTCGACTTGAACGACCAAAGGCAAGTACAACTGTAATTTGTTATATATACATGTGGGTTTATATATATAAAGTTAGTAAAATCAATGGTTTATATATAGTATATCCCTTATATTAAAAGCAAAAATCGTGCCAATCTAGAAGATATTGTAAATTGGGAAGTTACAACGTTTTTATAAAATAATACTTTAATTTACTTCATGTAATTTCATCAGGCAATTTCTTGATAAAATCGGAATAATTTTACTTGGTTGATGGTTTTACTTTACTTCATACAGAACTAAGTAAAATTTTAGCAATTTTATTTAAGCGCTAAATATAGGGGGTCTAAAACTTTACTTGGTTCTGTATTTTGTAAAACAAAAACTTTACTTGAGTGTAAAAATTCCCACTCTATCAAGTAATTGCCTGATGAAATTACATGAAGTAAACTTTTTTTTAGACGCTGGGAAGCATCACTTAAGTCTCCTGACTTAAAGTGTTACTTTAAGTGTCGTTAAAATTATATAAGAAAAAATCTTGTTTTCTCATATATTTTCATATATATTTTAAATAAGACAGGAGGTGTATATTATGTGTGATAAAATAGGTAAACACTGGGATGATTTCGTCGAGTACGCCAGGAAAGAGGGAATCGAATTCAGGCACTTGGAGGATTATGAGCCGTTCTGGAAATGCTGGATGACGGCTGTTCATTCAGTTGGTGCGGTTCATAAAGATGAGCAAAATTCGGTTACTGAAGAGGTGGTATGAATGGAAGAGGCTTCAACCGCAGAAAATATCGTAACGGTGAATTTCAAGATACCGGCAGAAATGCGAGATGAATTCAAGATGGCTGCTAAAAATAATGGCATGACCATGCAGACAGTAATATTCTTCCTGGTCCGAGATTATATTGACAATTCCGATCATCTGAAATTCAAACTGGTTGATGCAAGGGGTAACAATGGAAGAAAATGATTTGAGAGGGCTTGTGGCATATGATTTTGAAATGCCAAAAGGTGGGGAAATCACCTATGCAGATATGCAGTTCAAATCATTTCAGGTGAGGGAAGTGTATATCAATGGAAGGCAAACAGGTGAATACCATGTGAAACCGGTTGGCAAAAGTCATGTGTCAGCAGTTATGTTTCTCAAAGCCAGAATGCACAGATGTTCTATTGGTTTGATTGATCCATCAGGCCTTCTTAATCTTGAGTATCCGATTTACATAGTATGTAAAAACGATCCTATGGTAATGGAGGCTATTCCGCAAATCTTTGAACAAATTGATGAGGAAATGAATGAAACGACCGTATCTCAGCATCGTAATGGCGTCCCGGAATGACAACCATGGTGGAGACCTCAATGAGCGAACGCAGGCATGCATCAATAGCCTAAGACAGCAATCACGCGAACTTAAAATGCCTATCGAAGTCGTGATGGTGGACTGGAATCCACCAGACGACAAACCCCCGCTTCATGAAATAATTGATTATGATGGTCTACTTTTCCATTCTATTATAGTACCTCCGGAAATTCATCAGCGATACAAGCTGTCTGGAAAGCTCCCCCTTTATCAGATGATAGCAAAAAATGTTGGTGTCCGCCGGGCACATGGGTATTTCATCCTGTGCACCAACGTAGACATTTTCTTCAGCAATGAGCTCATGAAAGAAATTTCTATGAAGAAGCTGAAGAAGAACCTGCTCTATCGAGCATACCGATACGATACACAGAGGGGCGTGAGGTCTCTTGATGGTATCGAGAATAAGCTGATACGAATCAACCTGTCCCGGAATGATGAACTTTGCACTAACGCATGCGGGGACTTCCAAATGATGCATCGGGATAATTGGCATGACCTCCGCGGTTACTACGAAGGCGACCTGTTCTCCATACATCTCGACTCACTGTTCGAATATCATGCATACTATAATGGATATATGGAAAGTATTTTTGACCCACCAATGGTCACGTACCATGTGGAACATGATGGCGGGTGGGTTCCAGGTGTTGAAAAAATCAGTAGTTACAACAGAATGAATGATAATGAAATTAAAAAACTTTCATATAAAGATTTTCTTGAGATTGTCGCAGTCATGGCTCGGAAAGAGCCACCGATTCATTACAATAAAGAATCGTGGGGACTAATTGACGATGAGTTACAGGAGTTAATTAATGGGAAAAATTATCGAGTTTCAGAAGCTGAAAGAAATCTGCGAAGACAAGTTGTTCGAACATAAGGGCAGGGGGTACTATTTTGTTAGATGTAAAAGAGGTATTCCATTTTGTAATGAAAGAGTGTGCCCGATATGGAATGGTCTTGATGAAGTTCCACTCATGTCACTGGGTGATATCAATAGGAGTTTAAATGGCAAAAAAAATATTCCCATACATGAAGAAAAAGAAAAGCGGGACGTTC
>Ga0272441_10000609_pt1 | contig 81004 bp, 81 predicted proteins | sample SSMProp6N_FD_193582 | JGI IMG/M metagenome (GOLD analysis project Ga0272441, IMG submission 193582) | Marine sediment archaeal communities from Little Sippewissett salt marsh, Falmouth, MA, United States - SSM-Prop-6N | ecosystem: Environmental > Aquatic > Marine > Wetlands > Sediment ...
TCTGTGCATGAGGGGCAGGGACCTCAGCGACGACAGTGACGTCGCCTCTGTCATGAAGGTGTGCAACGACCTGTATATGCGCAACAGGACGCTGATCTCCGACGACTATGACGCCGCCATCGAGTATCTGGGCGATATCCTGCCCGTGAAGATACACACCATGAAGAGCAACAGCGCCGCCTGGACGTGGACCGTTCCGCCGAAATGGAGTGTTAAGAATGCCACCATCCATTTTGGCGATAGGTGCATCTGCGACTGGTCGGACCACCCGCTGCACCTCTCCTCATATTCCATCCCTTTCTCCGGAAGGATACCCAGGGATGAACTGTTGCGGCACATCATAACCGATCCCGACCGCCCCGATGCCATCCCGTACCACTATCACTATTACAGCCCGGATTGGAGCTTCTGTCTTCCCTTTAATCTCGTCAGGGAGCTCGAGGAGGGGGAGTATGATGTACTGATCGATACCGAGTTTTCAGACGGGGAGATCAAGATCGGAGAGTGGGCTGTCCCGGGGGACTCCGAAGAATCGATCCTCTTCTCGGCGCACCTCTGTCATCCCGGCCAGGTCAATGACGGCCTGCTCGGTGTCGCCATCGGGCTGTCCCTGATGCAGTGGGTCTCCACGCTTCCCACGCGGCACTACACGTATCGATTCATCGCACACCCGGAGAACATCGGTTCGCTCTGCTACCTCCATGAGAACCAAGCCCTTGTCGGGGATATCGCCGGCGCGGTCTTCCTCGAAATGCTCGGCAACAAGAATCATATCAAGCTGCAGAGATCGAGACAGGGGGATACCGCTGTCGACGAACTGATGGAGCTGGCGCTGGAACGCTCCGGGAAACCTTACGGTGTGGGACCCTTCAGACAGGTCATCTGCAACGACGAGATCAACATCAACGGTCCCGGCATCGACATCCCCTGCGTCTCGATCACCCGGTGGCCGTACCCGGAGTATCACACGAGCGACGACAATCCGGGGATACTGAGCATGGAAAAGATCAGGGAATCCATCGATATCTGCAGGGAGTTCATTACCCTGATGGAGCAGAACGTCTACCCGGTTCGCAGCTATACGGGCAATCTGTTCCTGTCCCGGTTCGGACTGTACGAGGACCTGAACAGGGATGACACTATCGAGAAGATCCTGCTCTCCTTCGAAGGGGACAGATCCATACTGGAGATCAGCAGGGAACTGTCGGTGCCCTTTGAACGGGTTGTCCGGTATGCGAACAGATTTCATGAAGAGGGTCTGGTCTCCCTTGCGTATGCGCCGCAAAAACCGCCCATGGTGCGGGAGCGCACAACATAAGACAGGAGTTGTGACAGATGGAAAACGCGCCCATTTTGATGGAAGATGCAGGATATGGCCTGCGCAAGCTGACGATCGAAGACGCAAACGCCAAGTACCTGAACTGGATCGCCGATTCCGACGTCAACTGCTTTCTCACCGTCGGGAAATTTCCCCCCTCGCTGGAGGATTTGAAACGGTACATCTCCGGCTTTGAGGGGAGCACCAGCGCTATCGCCTTCGCGATCATTGATACCGAAAACGGTCTGCACATTGGCAACACCACCATCAATGCGATCAACTGGATCAGCGGAACAGCCGACCTCGGCATGATGATAGGGGACAAGAGGTATCTGGGGCGCGGGTGCGCGTACATCGTGTGGTCGATGATCATCCGGTATGCCTTTGAGGTGCTGGGTCTTCGACGACTCTATATCGGAATCCTGGAGGGGAATGAGGAATGTCTCGATGCCGCACGAAGACTGTCGCTGGTCGAAGAGGGACGATGGCGGCAGCATTCCCTGGTGAAGGGGGCATACCAGGACGAAATCTGGTTCGGCGTCCTGAGAGATGACCTGCCGGGGCTGCAGTTCCATAACCGGCACCAAGGGAATGGCAATGGGTAACGATGATATCGTACAGAGGCTGATCGACGGTCACTCGCTCTATTCCTACATGATACCCGACGACTGTCTCCCCACCAACCGGCCGCTGCACAGCGAGGGGTTCTACCTGCCTCACATAATAATCACGGGGGAAGTACTCTGGGGTATGAGCCGTGCCGCGCATCTGATCCATGATCCCGGGAGCATCGAGACCGGAATAGGGTATTTTTGCTACACAAACCACCCGGGTGGTCTGTTTCTTTCCTATAATCCGGGGTTGGATAGAGTTACCTTCATGTCCATTAAACGCTACAAGGTCCATACGTTTATCGTGAAGGATAATTGGGAGCTGATCTGGGACTCGGAACGGGATGAGAAAGATCAGAATGGCAGCCTTGATCACTGGATAAAACAGGGGCTTCGTTTCAAGATTGCCATGCTGGACGACGAAGATATATGGAATATCCACCCCGTTGATCTGCCCATGTTTCATACTGGTGAAGGAACCTTCAACATTAAGACAGAATTGTTCGATTACGCAGGCATACTGAGGGATCCTCAGGCTATGGACGGCCTGACCGCAGAACGTAAGGATTTTTTCAATAAAAAACCCGATTCTAATGCAGACAGCGCCCTGAGTGGCACATGTTCGCCCTTCAGGGCCTTCTATAATCTGTTTGATAACGGAGAGTATTACAACTTTTATGATATCCCACGGGGGACGACACAGAGGTACAAGAGACTGAAGGTGTTCTGTGAAAAGAACTGAGCGAAACATGCACGTTGAAAGGAAAGAGAGCGAAGGCTGAAGAGTATGCTGCATCTTGTTTTTCCACTGGGACGCAATTATGGATGGGGCGTGTGCGGGAGGTACCTCGCGAAGGAGCTTGCGAAGATAACGGAGACGAAACTCCTCACAGGTCCGGACGAAATGAACAAGGTAGACGACGAGATTGACCGCCTCTTCCTGAGGGGGATATCCGCCGACCGGGAGGCCGTTGCGGGAGACCTGCCGGGTCCCGTTATCCAGGCGATTATGGGACACAATCTCCTGCCCATGGAAAACAGGGTCACGGGCAGCCCCCACATCGGCTACACCTTTTTCGAACACTCCTTCCTCTCACCGCAGAGCATCGAAGACGCACATCGTATCTTCGACATCGTCGTGGCGGGATCTTCCTGGTGCGAAGATGTCCTCAGGCGGCACGGGCTTCAGAATACCGCCTGTATCGTGCAGGGGGTCGATCGGACGATATTCAACGCATGTGAGAGCCGCAAGACCCTGTTCGACGACCGGTTTGTCATCTTTTCCGGCGGAAAACTGGAGTTCCGGAAGGGCCAGGACCTGGTCATCAAGGCCTTCAAGGTGATGCAGGACAGGCACGACGATGTCCTCCTGGTAAACTCGTGGTTCAATCCATGGCCCACCAGCATGCAGACCATGTCGGCATCGCCGTATATCGACTTCAGATGGGAATCGGATGACTATATCCGAGCCATCGGAGAGCTCCTCGTGGCAAATGGCGTGGACCCGGAGAAGGTCGTGACGCTGCCACCGAAACCGAATGTCGCCATGGCCGCCATCTATAAGAATACCGATTGCGGGCTCTTCCCGAACCGCTGCGAGGGGGGCACCAACCTCGTTCTGATGGAATACATGGCCTGCGGGAAACCGGCCATCGTGTCCCATTCTTCCGGACACCGCGATGTGGCTGACGGACAGAATGCCGTCATGCTGGAGAGGATGAAGCGGCTCGCCATATCCGATAACGGGACCACCGTCGCCGAGTGGGATGATCCGGATATAGACGAGATCATCGACAGGCTCGAGTGGGCTTACAATAACAGGGCCTCTCTCGATGCCATCGGAGATGCCGCCGGCACCTCCATGAAGCAGTTCAGCTGGAAGGCCGCAGCCCAAAGATTTCATAGTCTGACGGGCGCACCATAATGCCCTGATCCGGATGGAGAACGATGCGTCTGGTTGAAATTACGGAAGAGAAGGTCGAGATAGACGATCCGCGGTTTGGGGGACAGACCCTGTACCGCGGGCGGACGTACCTGGTCCATGACCTTGCCGCCCAGGGACTCGTCAAACAGAACTGGGGGACGGTGGTCGGGGACGAACACGATCTGCGCCATCTGCCCCGAGACGTATTGACACCCGGAAACGGCCCGGCGAGGGTCCTCTTCATATTCCACGGGGGATTCGGGGATGCCATTTCGGTGGCCATCCTGCTCGGTCTCATTGAAAAGGAGTACAACCTGCGTATCGATATCTCCTGCAGCTACGATATCTGGCAGTATGTCTTCAGACCGATGGGGTTCAGCGGAAAGCTGCTCACCTTCCCGGTCAAGATGGAAACCGTAGACGGATACGATTACATCCAGACGGATGTAACAAACTTCATACCGGATCAGACGAAGAAATGGGAAAAATGTATCATGGAAGAGCTTGCCCGGGCCTACCGGATTGATATCGCCCGGTGCCGCGGCCGGTATTCCATCCCGGACGATGTCCTCCGGCGCGTAACGGTGCCGCGCGGCAACAGGGTGCGCATAGGGGTAAACTTTGAATCAAAGGGGGCCGTACGAAATTATCCGAATGAGCTGGCCCATCGGCTGATCTCTGCCATGACCGGGTCGGGTTTTGAGGTGTATCGTTTCGGAACTCGACGATTAACGGACGGGCACGCCTTTCCCACGCAGGGGTACCATGACTATTCGGGGAGAACCACGGCATTCGAACTGGCGGCGCTGACACAGCAGATGGACCTGGTGGTGGGGATAGACTCCTTCCCCGTACACCTTGCAAATATCCTCGGCGTCAGGACGATCGCCCTCCTGAGCACCACGAAGCCCGGTATCTTCCGGTGGCATGAGAATGTTATCTGCATGGCCAGTGAGATCGACTGCTCACCCTGCGGAAGGGTGGCGGACGAATGCCCTGAGGGCCACGGGGTATGCAGGGCCTTTTATCATGAGAGCGTCAGTCTCGAGCGGATTATGGCCGCCGTTGTTCACGAGTGTAGGACCGTGTTTGGTGCGGCGCTGTAAAACCACGGAGCCTCCGGGGTCTGCTGTCACACGATCCGGATTCTGAGTTGATAAGGAGCAAAAATGCAAAAAAATGTATCGATATGTATTGTCGGCAGGGATCAAGCCGCCCTGCTGGGGGGATGCATCGACAGCTGTCTGGAGGTGAGCCGGCGGACAGTATACGTCGATCTCGGATCCACGGATGACAGTATAACGGTAGCCGAACAGAAGGGGGTGGCGGTTGTGTGCAGCGGCCCTTCCCCGGACGAAAACCAGAAAGAGATAAGACGGGCGGTCGGAGAGGGGTGGACGCTGTTCGTCAAGCCGGATGAGAGGCCGGTCCTCGCACCGGATGCCGACCTGAACACGGTACTGAATGACGATTCCCTGCAGGGGTGCGGCCTGGTTGTCAAGGATGCGATGGGGCCGGAGATCCTCGAGGACTACCAGTGGATGAAGATCAACGAACAGTATAAGGATATCAATGATTCTTCATATATACCACGAATCGAACTTCGCCTGGTTCGTCACCGCCACCTCCCCGGTGTCCTGGAGGCGATGGCTGCCGGTTCAAAGAAAGACCTCTCTTCACTGCGGCACGCCTTCGTGACGGATATCGAGATCCATCCCTGCCGGGGCAAGGCGAGGGAAAAAGAGGAGGAATCCGGCGCAGGAGAAAGAGAACGAGGGCTCAAACGGCTGAGGGGCGAGGTGCCCGCCGGCCCGGTGGAGGAGGACGAGCTGTTCGAACTGGACGATACCTCCCTCATCTATTCCGTCCTGACGATGCATGACTTGGCTGTCTATCACCAGGGGCTTTCCATGGGTGTGGGGGGGGAGCGGATGTACCTGTTCATGCTCGATTACCTGGTAAAGTTCGGCAGGTACCATGAGGCGAGAGAGTTTTTCGAACGGTGGAAAGAGAAGTGGGAGATCTTTGATACCCTCGAACCTTACAAGATCGGCGGCATCATTTACGCCAGCCTTCTCGAACTGGAAGAGGCGGCCCGCTGTCTTGAGAGGTATGTCGCGTCTGCCCCCGATAAGACGCTCGGCGAAGCCCTCTCAGCACTGGCAAAGGTCTATCTGCTCGAGGGGCGCAAGGACGAGGCCCTCTCCCTCTTCAAACGGGCCCGGGACTGTTCCCTCAAGGAGGACTTCCGGCCGATCATTCGGATCGTCGAACAGGAGGGGTGGAAACCGGCACGGCTGACTGTCTGTATGATAGCGCGGGATGAGGAACAGACCATCCGCAGGGCGCTCGCATCGATAGCGCCTGTGGCCGAGGAGATCATCGTTGTGGATACGGGATCCGCGGATGACACGAAGAAAATTGCCGGGGAGTTTACGGATATCGTCATAGATGCCCCGTGGGAGGACGATTTTTCCAAGGCACGGAACCGTGCCCTCGAGAAGGTAACGGGCGATTATGTCCTGTTTCTCGATGCGGACGAATTCATCGATGCGAGGGAGCTGATAAACGTGGGCCTCTTCAAGCAGATCATACCGCCGCAGTGCGACAGGGCCTACCAGATACGGGTCGAACCGGAAGACAAGGACGAAGAGATCGCGGTCATGCTGCGCCTGCCGAAGATGGAGGAAGGGGAGTACCAGATACGACTCTTTCCCGCCAGGAAAGGTATTGAATTCAGCGGCACGGCGCACGAGTGTGTGGACGAATCGATCCGTGACACGGACATCGTGATCCAGCAGAACGATCAGTTCAGGATCATGCATGCAAAGGTCGACCGGGAAACGAGGGCGCGGCGGAAGATGCGAGCGGTCCGTGCCTCCTTTGATTCTGTCCGCGAACCCGCAAAGGCGCTGAAGGGATTTATCTACTTTTTGAAACTCGGGGAACCCGATACGGCTGCCGCGTGGTTGGAAAGGGCCGAGATCGAAGAACCCCGGCTCCTGGCAAAGATCGCCGAATACTATGTCTCCGCCGGGAACATCCCCGCCATGATACCGGACCTTGTCCGCGAGGGCTTGAGGAGGTTTCCCGATTCGACAGCGTTGATTCTGTCTCATGCGGAGACAAATCTCGCGAGCGGCAGGTATGAAGATGTGTGTACGCTGGGGCTCTCTATCGAGGCCATGAAGACCCGGAACAACAGGGCGGACTTTGCACGGGCATCGTATCTGTACGGCATGGCGCTGTCGAAGATGGGAAGGATGGAAGAGGGCATCGAACACCTGAGCAGTGCCCGCAATGAGGATCCCTGGAACATCAGGTACAGGGTGGGGGCCATCTACGTGCTTGCCCTGTGTGGCGAATGGGAGAAAGCCGTAGATTCCGTGATTGCATTATCACGGGACGAAGGGGTCGAGTTCAGATTGACGATCAGCGATTTTGCCGATGTCGGTGTCGTCTTCGGCGAACTCGGTCTGCATTTCCTTGAAAAAAACCTGATGGAGCCTGCCGCGCTCTGTAACGAGATGCTGGAATTCATCATACGGACAAGGATAGCGGACAGTCGTGAAGCCGAAAAGGTCGATCAGTGGCTGAACAGGACAGGCAGTGCCCTGAAGGAGATAATCAATGGATGAGAATACCATTTTCAGGAAGAACATGGCGGCCCTCGAACAGCGGTATCCCGAGCTCGCCGCACAGGTCAAAAACGGGACTGTGGATGCCGGCAGGTACAGGGTAACAGAAGCGCGCAACGGCGAGCCCAATGTGACGATCTCCGGGGAATCGGACGCAATGATGCTGTATGACAACGACAGCCCCTTTAACTACTGCAGGGCATATTTTGAAGAGATGAACATGAAGTATGCGCCGGTCGTTGTCTTTCTGGGATTCGGACTGGGGTACCATCTGTACCTGTTCTTGAAGGTGTACGCGAACGGTCTGGGAACGAAGAAAATCCTTGTTTACGAAAGAGATATCAGTCTGTTCCGGCTGGCGCTGCAAATGGTCGACATGGAGGAGTTTATCAGACATCCGGATATCCACTTCTTTGTCGGTGATGAGCCGGAGGGGTCTTTTGTGACGATCCGAAGAGAGATCCTGGCAACGGGCGATCACATCTATATGAGATCCATCAAGGTCATTCCGTTGCCGTCGCATATCGCACTGGACCCGGAATACTGCACCCGGGCGGTGAAGACCGTAAAGAATGCGAGCTGCCAGATGGTGACTACCGCCGGAAACGACCCGATGGATACACTCCTCGGGATGGAGAACATCCTCGGCAATCTTGAGAACATCGTCTCGAATCCGGGAATCAATCTTTTATATGATACATTTAAGGGGATGCCCGCCGTAACGGTTGCCTCCGGACCCTCCCTCAACAAAAACATGCACCTGCTGAGGGAACTTCGTGACCGCGCCCTGATCATATGCTGTGACGCGAGTCTGCAGCCGTTAATGAATCGGGGGATCCGGCCCCATATCGTGGTCACCATGGAACGGACCGACGGCACGAATTTTTTTTACGAGAATATCCCTGATTTCGAGGGCATGTACCTGGCCTTCTGCCCGCTGGTCAGACCGCTCACCTTTGACAGTTTCAAGGGCAGAAAGATCATCGTGCACCGGACATTTTTACAGTTTGACTGGCTTCATCACGACAAGGGACAGCTCCTGGTCGGTCCCTCTGTCGCGAATATGGCCTTCACCGTGGCCCAGAAGCTGGGCTGCGATCCCATCATCCTGACGGGACAGGACCTTGCCCTGGCCGAAGACGGCGATACCCATGTGCAGGAGATGCCCTTCGGGGAGTGTGATGACTATTACCATAAGGATATCCTCGAGGTGGAGGGGAACGACGGAAGGCCTGTCAAGACATCGAAGACATGGTTTCACTTCAGAAAGGCCATCGAAGAGGATGTGAACTACTATCCGGGGCGGTGCATCAACGCGACCGAAGGGGGCGCGAGGATCAGGGGAACTGAGATCATGCCCCTCCGAGAGGCCATCGACCGGTATTGTCAGAAGAAGATTTATCCGGAGGCGATCATAGAAAAGACCCTCGAGGGCTTTGGCAGGGGTCTGGACACGCGAAAAGAGCTCGAAACGTTTCTCTCGCGCCTGGGTGAAACCCGCACGGGCCTTGAAGAGCTGCTCGAAGAATATATGGCGTACGGCAGCGAGATACGCGCCGTCCATAAAGAAATGATCCATCCCTTCATCTATGAAGGGGCGGAGATTGACAGTGGCCCCCTCACCAGGCTTGTCGAAAAGGTTCCCGACATTGTGGAGTCGCGCAAGAAAAACCAGAGTGTGTATGAACTCGCGGGGCAGACACTTCAGCCGCCCCTGCTGTGGTTTTACAATAAGATGAATTCCCTTCCGGAGATCTATACCGATGATGCATGTCTTCGCTCGGCCCAGGTGTTGGCGATAAAAGACGTTATCGGGACGGTAGGCCAGCTGTTGGTGTCAACCCTCGACCTGGTTGCAGCGTCGGAGGAGAGGCTTGCAAAACGGCTCGGAGACGGAGATACCGCTGCCGTATGAGTATCCCCCCGCTATGCGGAAGATTCGTGACAGGAACGGAATCGTGACTGATCTGTTTGAGGACAGAGCCCCCCTCGGTTCACTGGAACCCGTCGGAACGGATTCCGGCAGCCTCACCGTCAGGCGGCACATGGGAGGGGGCGTATACCGATATATCCACAGCGCGGTGGACCCGCAGAGAGAGGCCGGGGTGTGGGCCGATTGCCAATCCGTGCACAGTGACACCGCGGTGATACTCGGGTGCGGTCTGGGTTACCATGCCCTCGAGTTTGCCAGAAGATACAGACACATCAGGCAGGTTTATCTTGTCGAGGCGGACGAGCAGTTGTTTCGTCTGGCGCTCGATGCGTCCGGTATCTCTGCGGCCATTGGTGACTGCAACGTCCATTTCCTGATCGGCCGGGACAGAGTTTCGGTCGGGCGCACCCTTTCCGATTCACTCGGCAGTCCGTTCACGTATCACCTGTTCCTCCCCGCCACATCCCTGTACCCGGGGTTCTATGCCTCCGTCATCAGGAACCTTGATGAACGCCTCCGTGCGGTGAGACTGGCCGCGGGGGGGGGTCGTAGTTGCGGAAGAGACGATCCGTTCGCGGCGGGCGTTGAGAAACTGATGGATGTGATGAAAAGCGCATGAATATTCTGGTAATACGAACCCACCGGTTCGGCGACATCCTCCAGACATCCCCGATGCTGCGGGGCCTCAGGGAAAAGTTTCCGGACGGGAAGATCTCTTTCCTGACCGGTAGCGACATGACCGATCTGGTATCTTCCAACCCGGATGTGGATGAGGTGTTTTCGATACCGGAGAAGGAGTACCGCTGGTTTCTCAAAAACAGGCCGGAACAGCACCCCAGAGTATACAATGAGCTGTATGACCTTCTCTCCGAACTGCGGGGGCGGGATTTCCGTCTGATTGTCAATCGGCAGTACGAATTCGGCGCCATGGCGGCCTGGCTGGTCGGCGGCGTGGGAGAGACCCGGGGAGGGACCTTTTCCCCTGAAGAGGGGTTTGTCTTTACGGACGACGCATCGAGAGAGCTGTTCGAAACTATCAGGACGGACCGGAGGCGCAACGGCCGAAACCTGGTCGACTGGGGGTGCCGTATAGCAGGGGTTTCACCGGGGTGCGGGGATATGGTCTTCCGTGTCCCGGAGACGGCCCGTTCGGATGCAGGTCATCTTCTTGCAGAAGGGGGCGCGAAGGGGGATGACGATTCTCTGGTCGCCGTGCAGATGGGGGCCGCCCGCTCGTTTCGTCAGTGGGGGGCCGAGAACTATACCCCCGTCATACGATGGCTGATCAAGGACAGGAATAAAAGGGTTGTGCTCCTCGGAAGCGAGGATGAAGAAGGGCTGGCGGAAACGGCTGTCCGCTGTCTCGGTCCGGAAGGCAATGGTGTCATAAATTTGACAGGTGCGACGGACCTCAATACCCTAGGGGGCGTGCTGTAACGATGTCAATATCTGATAACGGGGGATACGGGAACCATGCACATGGCGGCCGCCGTGGGGACACCGATACTGGCATTATTCTATGGCACGGCCTATCCGTGGGAAACAGGGCCGTACGGGGCGGGACATTTTGTCCTGTATGCGGATGAACCGTGCAGTCCCTGCCTGGTGCCTGAAGGATGTGTCTGTGGGCACAGGTGCCTGAAGGCGATCACCCCCCGGCATGTCTGCGCGGCGTTCGACATTGCCGAATCGATGCGGGAAGAGGGCGCGCAGTCCCCTGTCTGGTCCGACGAGACGGTGAGACTCTTTGTGACCCGCCGTCAACCGGGATCTGATCAGGTGTTGATTCCGGTGAATGACAGTCCTGAAATCGCCGAGGGGATGTCTCCGCTCCCCGGGAGGCGAGTCACGAACCGGCCAAATGATAACGGCATAGAATCGGCCGTGTGTGCCTTCAGCGGTCAGAGGGATATCCTCGTCAGGCAGTTCTGCCTCGGGGACAGGCAGTCTTTTGTCGATGCATTTTCACAACTTATCGACCGGTTGCATGCAACGGTGCGGTATCTGAACGGCAGCCGGCACGGGGAGGGCCATGAAGAGATTCTGGCCCGTGAGCTGATGCCGGCGATCGAAGAGACCCATACGGCATTTCAGTCGGAAGATTTCGTGACCGTCCTTGATATCGTTCAGTACAGATTGACCTCCGTCATGGAAAGTCTGGTAAGGAGAGAAGGATTTCATGGCACCATCTGATCCGGACATCAGAGTATCGCTCTGCATGATCACAAAAGACGAGGAAGAGTTTCTCCCCCGGTGTCTGGAGAGTGTCCAGGGGCTGGTCGATGAAATTGTCGTGGTAGACACGGGATCAACCGATCGCACCGTCGATATTGCCGAACGTTACGGGGCCACCGTGTTTCACCATCCCTGGGAGGATGACTACAGCAGACACCGGAATCAGTCGATCGCACATGCCTCCGGAGAGTGGATCCTGATCATGGACGCCGATGAGGCGATAGCGGCCCGGGATCTCGATAAAATCAGACAGGTCATTGATTCGGTGGCAGTCGACGGTTTCGTGTTTACGCTGAGAAACTATGACACCCAGCTGTTTTCCAACTCGACGTTAACCACGAACGACTATGAAGAGGAGTGGGGATTGCCCGGATTCATACCGGTGGACCTGATACGTCTCTTCAGGAGGGATCCGGATATATGCTTTACCGGAACGGTCCATGAGACGGTGTCACACTCCTTCAGACAGTTCCACAAGACCTCGTACCGGACCGGCATCCCCATCCATCATTATGGCAGGTTGAGACGGGACCGCATACGGGGCAAACAGGAACGGTACCTCAGTCTCGGGGAGAAGAGGCTCAAGGACAATCCCCGCGACCGGATAGCCTATAAGGGCCTTGCTGAGCAGTACCTTGAACTGGATATGCCGGTCCGGGCCCTCGAGGTGCTGGACCGGGGCTGCGCTCTCTTCCCCGATATGATCGAGCTGAGGTTCAACCGGGGGCTGGCCCTGGACAGGGTAGGCCGTTACGATGGAGCCAGGGATGAGTACCTCTGGGTCCTTGAACGGGACCCGGATCATGCGGGTGCCTGCCATAACCTGGCTCAGATATATTTTTTTGAGAACAGGCATGGGGCAGCCATCGAAGTGCTTGAACGCGGAATCGCCATGGGACTCAGGCTTCCGGCCCTCTTCTTCCTCCTCGGGCGGGTCCACTACGCGGTTGGACGTGCAGAGGAGGCACTATTGCAGTATGACCGGGCCCTGGAGATTCAGCCGGATTATCCGAATATCAACTGTCATAAGGCGGTCGTATACCTGAACATGAGGATGTACGGCCAGGCCATGACCGCCCTTGAACGGGAGATCGAAATCGGGGGCAACGCGGCCGAGGCCTATAATCTGCTGGGTCAGATGAGTCTCGCGTTGCAGGACACGGAAAGCGCCGCTGCATTTTTCCACAAGGTACTTGCCATAGACCCCGATAACTCCGCCGCCGCGGCCCATCTTGACGGGATCGGATCTCACCGATGATGACATCCACACACCGCCCCATGCTCGCAAGAACAGGGTAAAGAGACGGTTCATGATAGAGATTATCAGCGCAACACGGTTGTCGGAGCGTGACTTCTGGGGCACATCCCCGCTGGGGATCTCCCTGCGGCGCCTTGCGCATGACAGCCGCCTGGTTTCGCGCCTGGCCTTTGCAAACCGGCGTGGTCTCCCCGAGATCTATAACGCACGGATCTCGGCAAAGGACGGCCAGGAGATACTCGTCTTTATCCATGACGACGTCTGGATAGACGACTACTTCCTTGCCGACCGTGTTACAGAGGGTCTCGAGAGATACGATGTGATCGGCGTAGCGGGTAACCGGCGCAAGATTCCCAGTCAGCCTGTCTGGGCATTTCTCGATGACAGACTGACCTGGGACCACAGGGTCAACCTCACCGGGGCGGTTGCCTGGGGAGATCACCCCTTCGGACCGATCTCGTTCTTCGGGGAAGTCCCTGCCGATTGCGAGCTCCTGGACGGTGTTTTTCTCGCCGCCAAAAAAGAGGTCCTGAGGGAAAACGGTGTCCTCTTTGACCCACGCTTCGACTTTCATTTCTACGACATGGATTTCTGCCGGAGTGCACGACAGCGTGGATTACGCATGGGAACATGGCCGATCTGCCTGACCCATCAGAGCTGCGGATCATTCGGTACGGAACAGTGGAGGCAGAGGTATCGCGGGTATATCGAAAAGTGGGGAGACTAGTAAGAGGACACTGAAACCATGAAGATACTGGTGCCGAGCGCGGAGGGGATCGTTGAACGACAGTGGATTTCGGCCCTGAAAGGGCTGGGGCATGACGTCTTCAGCCATGCATTCAACCCCTATGGGACCGGCAACAACAGGCCCTCTCTGGTCAGGATGGTTGAAGAAAACGAGATAGAGGTCATCCTCTCGTTCGATGACGATTCCGAGGCGACCCTGCTGGGCATCTGCAATGATTGCCGTATAAAGCTGGCGATCTGGCACCACGATGCCCCGTACAAGTTTTTGTTGCCGGCATGGTACCGGCAGTACCGCCATATCCATCACTTCTGCATGGATCGCTACTATGTGGATATCATGCGGGGGGCCGGGTACGATACGGTGGGACACCTCCCCCTGGGGACCACGCCGGCCGTCTTCAGTCCGGCAGGGAAGACCAGAGCGGATTTCACGGCACAGGTCGGTTTTGTCGCGAATCTGCACATACAGAAGGCGCACGATCAGTGGGGGCTGATTCTGAAGGACTGGCATGTGGGTGACGAAGAGGCCGCACTGGTCAGGGGGTTAATCGGTATCGCCGCTCATAGGGGTATCGATATCCCCGGGACGATCACCCTGTTTCAGGATAAGGGGCTGCCGTTACCTTTGGTACTGCTGATCATCAAGTTTGTTGAGACGGTTGCCAGTCAGGAACGGCGGAAGGGCCCTGTCCTGGCGCTCCGTGACCTGGTTGACCTCAAGGTTGTCGGGAGCGACTGGGACCTCGTCGGGGCATACCGGCATCAGATCCTCCCACGGATTGAATACTACCGTGAATTGCCGGTCTTTTACCGTTCGGCCGCTATCAACCTCAACATAACACAGCCTCAGATACGATACGGCCTCAATCAGAGATTTTATGACGTGCTCGCCTGCGAGGGGTTTCTGATCTCGGATCATAACGATGAGATAGCACCCTTCTTTACCCCCGGAGAGGAACTGGTCCTCTTTGACGGTGTGCCGGACCTGGTTGAAAAGGTCGGCTATTATCTTCATCACCCGGATCAGAGACGGGCGATAGCCCGTGCGGCCAGAAAAAAGGTGTTGGCCCATCACACCATGAGACACCGCATGGAGGAGGTGACCCGCATCCTGCAGGGCACCCCCGAAGAAAGAGGCACTGCCGCACCATCCCCCCGTGGAGGGATCGGGATCGGCAGTGCCGGTCCCTGATCACCGCCTCCAGACCGTGCATAACGGTTATTCTCCCCATCTCTTCCCCCTCCTCTGAATAAAGATTGAGCATTCTCTTCCCCCACACATCCCTCCCCTTTCGCTGGTCACATTTTTTTGAAAGAAGACCGGCGAATCCTAAAGAATCCCATTTTTTTTCCGATAAGAGTGTCAAAGGTACGACAAGACCGAACGGTCAAATCGAGGAGAGGAGGTGTAAAAACGACACGATGTAAGACCAGCGGGCACAGCGGTGCCTGTAAGTGAAACCCTGAACGGTTTTTGGCAAGGATGCCAGGCGTGCCAACGGTTTGGCACACAGCGTAACAACAAACAAAAAATCAAGGAGGATTATAACCATGGCAATGAGAATTGCGAATAATATTGCGGCAATGACGACTCAGAGATTTCTGAGTACCAGTAACGAAGGGATGACCAAGTCCCTCGAGAGACTCTCATCGGGGTATCGTATCAACAAGGCGGCGGATGACGCGGCCGGTCTCGCCATTTCTTCGGCTTTCCGCGCGGACATCGCGAGTTTTGCCGTCGCTTCGAGGAACACCTCGGAAGCATCGGCCCTGCTGCAGGTCGCTGAGGGTGGTTTCGACCAGATCGGTAACATGCTCACCCGTTTGAAAGAGCTCGCCACGCAGGCATCTTCCGCGAACGTTGGGACTTCCGAGCGGTCGAAGATCAACGCCGAGGGGAACGCCCTCGTGTCGGAAATCGACCGGATCGCCAGTGGTACCAAGTACGGATCCACCTGTCTGCTTGACGGGACCTTTGGTGCGAGCAAGTCGGCGACTGTGTATTCGACTGCCGGCGTCGCCGATACCACTATAGGGATCGAAAACAGCATGGCCCAGGTCTGGTCAACGGGCGGGTCCGCAACAACTCTTGCGATCACCATGCTGGGATTGGCAACCGATATCGACGCGAGCGAGTATACCTTTTCCGTTACCGACAGTGCGACCTTGGCACTGGGCAATGGTACCGTAACGGAGTCGGTCACTACGGCGGACATAGAAGGTGCACAAACGATAACGTTTAGCAATCTCGGTCTCACCTTTTCCGTTACCGGGGCGGCTGCAAACTCGACCAACTTTGACGCAGGAACAATTGCTTTCAAACAGACCGGCCTGAGCAGCTTGAACGTCACGGGGGCCAACACCGGTTCATGGACCATTACCGATACCGCGACGAGCATGACGCTGAACAACGGGACGATTCAGCAGACGATCTCCAATATCGCCTCGGGGACGGCGGCGACGATGAACTTCGACAAGCTGGGGATCACCTTCAATCTCGCGTCGACGTGGAATCAGAACGACCTCGACAATACGGTCTTTCTCGTCAGCTCGACCGGCAGCGGCGGGTCTACCTTCCAGGTCGGAGCGGAGAACTCCAGTGACAACCAGCTCTCCTTCTCCATCAGCAGCGTCCGGGCGACCGAGACCACCGGGCTGGGTCTGACGTACGACTTCCTTGACAGCGCCACCGAGGCCCAGAGCATGCTCGACCTGGTCGATACGGCCATCAGCTCGCTGTCCGACAGGCGTGGTGACATCGGTTCCGCCATGAACAGACTGTCCTATGCGGCTGCGAACCTCGCAACGGTTATGGAAAACGTCCAGGCCGCAGAATCGGTCATCCGCGACGTCGATATGGCGGCGGAGATGACGAACTTCACCAAGAACCAGATCCTGCTCCAGGCGGGTACGGCCATGCTTGCCCAGGCGAACATGGCACCGCAGCAGGTACTGTCCCTCTTCGGTTGATGAGATAGATACCTGTCTCGCAACTGAAGAAAGTTCCGGAAAAGACCGCTCCCTTCGGGGGGCGGTTTTTTTTGGCAGATATATTGCTTTATCTATGAGTGGCGATCCCGGAAAGGGCGGGGGGCGACCGGGTAAAAACGAGGCACTTGTTTTAACTCATCGATAATAAAGAGGTTATTTTTAACGGGAATCGAGTATAACCGCCCGGCGATCTTAAAGTTCCGGGCAATATTTTCCGATAGTAATGGAAAGCGAGTCGCAATTTGCCTACCCAGAAAATGGAGGACACGGATGGCTATCAGTACCAATCTTGTGAGCGGGTTGGCCAGCGGGTTTGACTGGCGGAGCATCATCGACCAGCTGATCGAGATCGACCACCGCCGTGTCGATCTGATCGAGGATAAGAAAACCGAATACGAATCACAACTGGCTGAATGGCAGAGCGTCAACAGCATGCTCCTGTCCCTCAAGACGGCCTCCGCCGCTCTGAGCACGGAGAGTGCCTTTAATGTATACACATCGGGCACTACGTCCAACACGACGACGTCCGCATCCAGCCTGCTGACCGTTTCGACCAACTCCACGGCTTCTCCCGGCCTGTATAACATCGCCGTCAGCAACCTTGCGCAGTCTGAAAAGATATCCTCCACGAACTATACGGCCACGAATACCGCCCTGGGCCTCAGCGGCGATATCGTGGTCTCGGGAACAGCGGTAACCATAACCCTTACCGACACCCTGTCAGATGTCAAGGACAAGATAAACTCCGTCAATACGGGTGCGGACCCTTCAAAGGTGACCGCCAGTATCGTTTCACACTCCTCCACGAATTATCACCTCGTCTTGACGTGTGATGACACGGGCGAGGACGGTCTGAGCGTTCTTGAGGGGGCGTACAGCGGCGGCGACAACATCCTCGAGGAGATGGGGTTTATCAGCGGCTCCACCGCCATCAAGACGGCCACCAGCGACGGGGCCAAGAGCGACCTTTTTGCCAGTTCCAGCGGGGCGATCAAGACACTGATGGGATTGTCAAATGCGCCGGGTGCCACGACGGTGACGGTCGGCGGTCTCGACGTGAGCATAGACCTTTCCAGTGATACCGAGTCCCTGACGACGATCGCGCAGAAGATCGATGCCCTTGCGGGCATCTCGGCCGAGGTTGTCTCCGAAACCGTGGACGGACAGACCGAATACCGGATAGACGTCAGCGGCACCACCTCCTTCACGGACAGCGGCAATGTTCTCCAGACCCTGGGCATCCTCGAGGGGACGTACGGGAGCGTCGCGGAGGTGCATGCGGGAGATGCCCTCTATGCCATCGGCGGGGCCGCCATGGCCGCTGCGACAAAATTTTCGGAGCTATTCACCGGCTCCCTCCGCGGTGACGTGGCAAATACGGAGGTCAGCACCGGAGAGGCTATCTCATCTACGACAACATGGAATGATATTAACGGTTTTACCTTTGATAATACCGAGACCATTACGGTCAGCGGGGATGACCACGACGGTGTTGCCGTCAGCGATACGTATAGCCTGGTCGGTAAAGGGGCCGAAGAACTGAGTGTCTTTCTGGCCTGGGTGGAAGACCTGTACGGAGACTCGACCACGGTCGATGCCTATCTTGATTCCACCGGAAGGCTGGTTATAGAGGACCTGCAGTCAGGGACCAGCCAGATGTCGGTTACTGCCACCCCGGACGATGCCGGTCTGAAATTCAACACGGTCACCGATAGCGCCTTCGGCAACAATATCACAAACAACGATACCATCAGCATTACAGGGACACGAGGCGACGGGACGACGGTCAGCACCATTACCTATACGATTACGGACAAGGACACCGACACGATACAGGACCTTCTGGATACGATCCACGACGGGGGTGTCGGCGGCGATGATGGGTTCGGCGAGACAACGAGGACTGCCACGCCCGGCGTTTCCGGCGGAAAGATTACCATCACCGATGATACGACCGGGAACAGCCAGCTGTCCCTCTTCCTTGTCGCCAACAACGAAGGGGGAGGAGGGCTCAATTTCGGCGATATAGCAATGGTCACCGAGGGGCGCAGCAGGCAGGTCGCCGCCGGGGAAGACGCACAGATCGTGGTGGACAACGTGACCATCACAAAATCGTCCAACACCATCAGCGGCGTTATCGCGGGCGCGACACTGGAACTTATGGGAGAAGATTCCGACACCACCGTCACGCTCAAGGTCGAGCGGGATCTGACCTCCATAAAGTCAAAGATCGAAGAGATGGTCAGCGCTTATAACGCCATGATGGACTACATCAACACGCAGTTCACCTACGACGAAGACACCGAAGAGGTCGGGGGTATCCTCTTTGGCGACGGCATGCTCTCCACGATCAAGTCGGAACTCATCAGTACGGTCACGAGCACGGTTGCCGGGGCGTCGAGCGACTATAACAAGCTGGCGCTGATCGGGATCACCCTGGACGTGGTAGACACCGACGAGGGGAACTATAATCGGCTCAACCTGGTCATTGATGACGATGGCGCCGATGACAATGATCTCATGAATTACCTCGAAACGAATTTTGATGACGTCAAAAAGCTCTTTATTGCCTCCGGATCTTCCGCGTACTCCACCATGACACTGGTCGGGCATTCGGATAACACGGAGGGGGGAACCTATGACGTCACCATCTCCGCGGCAGCCACCCAGTCCACGTTCGCCGGTCAGACTGCCATAGGGGGCGGGGGACTCAGTGCGAGCGACACACTGACCATCACGGACTGGGAGACGGCCAGGGAGGCCACCGTGAGCCTCACCAGCGGCGACAGCATCGATGACGTGGTCAACGCCATCAATTCAGAGTTTGCCGAGGACTACACGGAAGTGCTCCAGGGAAGTATCGAAACAGGCCATACGATATCCACCACGTTCAGCTCCATCGATGCGGACAGCGATGACGCGGTCATCACCTTTTCAGGGGCACGGCAAAACGGTCTGACGGTATCCGGCAGCTATACCGTCAATGATTCGACCACCGAGACCGTTGGTGACCTCCTGGAGGCCATCGAGGACATGTTTGAAAACGATGTGACCGCCGTCCTGGACGGCAACGGCAGATTGATCATAACCGGCACACGAGCCGGGGACAGCCAGCTGGAGTTTGCAATCGATACCTCGGCAGTTGCCGGTCTGGATTTCGGCTCGGTCACCACAACAACCGAGGGGCGGTACGCCATCCCCATCACCGCATCCAAGGCATCCGAGGACAAGCTTTTCCTCACCCACAACACATACGGGACGGGACACGGCATTATCGTATCCCACACCAACACAGGGGATGATCCATTGGGCCTGAACGGCGTATCGCAGGTATGGGGTGTGGATGTTGCCGGGACCATCAACGGTCTGGCTGCAACCTGCAGCGGGCAGACACTGACACTGAACAGTGCCGGGAATAACGCAGACGGGCTGTCGATAAGCTATACGGGTACAAGCACCCTGGCGGCGGAGGACGGGGCGACCTTTGCATTCACCCTCGGGATTGGCGAGCTGATGGATCGCAGGCTCGGGTTTGTTACCGATAGCACTGACGGATACGTTACCTATAAGCAGACATCGCTCGGAAACAGTATTGACAGCCTTGAAGATCAGATTGCAAGCATGGAGGCACAGCTTAACCTGAAGATGGAACAGCTGATTAACCGGTACGTGGCAATGGAACTTGCCTTAAGCAACATGCAGAGCCAGAGCGACTGGCTCGCCGGGCAAATCTCTGCCTCATTGAGCGGCTGGCAGTGGTAGAACAGGCGGCATGCGGCACGTCATTTCCGTAAAGAAGTGTTCCGGGCCCTGGTCGGGGAGCGGGAATTGGAGATAACTGAAGAAAAAGCAATTCAAAGTCAAGGAGGGTTTCTTTTATGCACAACAATGGAATCAACGCGTACAGGCAGACAGATGTAACAACGGCGGACCCCTTAAAGCTGGTGCTGATGTGCTATGAAAAGGCAATCGGCAATCTGAGAATCGCAAGGGAAAAGCATGCCGCCAAAGAATATGAGCCCAAGGCGAGAGCCCTTCATAAGGTGCAGGATATCCTCTCTCTGTTGATGCAATCCCTTGATTTTGAAAAGGGCGGAGCAATAGCCGACAACCTGAACTCTCTCTATGCGTATATGCTGCGCCGCATAACCGAAGGAGACCTGCAGAAGGACCTGCAGGCGTTTGACGAGGTGATCGAGATGCTCGAAGAGCTCGAGTCGGGATGGGAGGAGATCTCTTCGGCCCCCCGCCGTGATCGTGCGGCTGATGCCGACCCTCTCTGGGACGTGGAGGAGGGGAAGATAGAGAAGGCAACCATAGCCGGGGCATACTAACATGCAAACAAAAAGGATCTATGAGCTTTTGGGGCAGAAACGAGATACCTTCGAGAGATTTCTCTCTGCGACAACATCGCTCCGGGGTATCCCCGATTTTGAACAGAACCGAGAGCGGATCGAGTCACTTATCGATGAACGCCGGAGGTGCATCAGCGCGATCGACAGGATTGACGGCCGGATAGACAAGATACGGAAAGAGTACCCCTCTGTCGGTTCGCGGTTGCCGAACGAAATCACGAGGCTCGCGACGGTGATCGGGGACATTGCGGCAAGGGCGGAACAGGTAACCACGGAATGTGAGACGATGTTCACGCGGTGGCGTGACGATACAAAGAATCAGATGATACGTATCCGGCAGGGTCAAAACGGTGTTTCTGTCCGTGCCGACAGGGCATACCGGGTGCGACAGCCAAAATTTCTGGATGTGACGCTATAAAAGAGTGCATCACTATTAAAGTCTCAGGCGGAAGATGCCGATATACTAGGCAAGGCCAAGTGATTTTACATAAAGGATGCGCAATGTCATGGACATTACCGTTACTGAAGCCAGTGTAAAAATACCGATAACCCCCGAGGCTCGTCCCGCCCAGCAGGGTGGTGGTGTGTCCGGGGGTGACCCCCCGGCGGAGGATGTGTCTCCGGGGCGGCCGGCGGTTGACCAAGAGGCCATTCAGGAATTGGCGGTACAGATTCAGGAGCGCATGAACGACAGAAGCGTCAGCCTGTCTTTCTCCACGTATGGAAAGAATGATGACAAGATCTCCGTCACGGTGATTGACAAGGAAACGGGGGAGGTCATCCGAGAGATCCCCCAGAAAGAGCTCCAGCGCCTGTCCGGCAAGATAGAGGAGATGGTGGGGATGGTCTTCGATGGGAGGGTCTAGAGGGGTGTCACCCTTGAGGTTCAGTCCGCCATGTCGGAGGTATCCCGGAGGAGCTCCCTCTGTCTCTTAAACACATACCGGATGATCATTTCCCGATCGCCCTCCGACAATCCCACAAACTGAACGGCAGTACGGTATCCATCCTTCGTGGACAGTGACGTGGACGACTTTACCTTCCCCATGACCGTTATCCATGTGCTCGAAACCAGGGGGAGAAAGACCCTGAGCGCGATGGTATCGCCGATCGAAAAGGCCTGGTTTGCAATAAAACTCATCCCGGAACCGCTGACGGTCACATATTCGGTGCCGACGGATTCATACCGGTTCGTATCCCTGCTTTCAAGTATCTCCAGGATACGGTCCATCTTCAGGTTTGCCTGATAGATGAGTTTGTAGAGCAACTCCAGATTGATCTCTTCGATTTCAGGCATCTGAGGGGGCTCGCCGAAGACATTTTTAAAGATACCGGCCGGGGTGCTCCCGTACCGATCAGACTCTTCCTGTGAAACCTTCCGGTAATCAACTCGCAGCAGATCATCCACCCGGGCGTATCCCCTGCGGTTTTCCCTGGCTGTTTTCACCTCCGGAGAACGTTTTGAATCGCTCATAGTCTGCTCCCTCTCCCCGTTGTCGACGGGGGTGTCATTTTTCTGTCATCGTGTTGTGCACGGTGACGGTACCGGACCCGGGAAGCGATCTTGATGCCCTCGTTGCTCTGCCGTCCGCGGTATCGTGACAGTGATCCCTTCGGCCTGACTGCAGGGTACTTCCCTTTACGGAGCAAGTAGCATTTTTTGTGCCAGATCTGGTCTGTCGGGATGTTGCATGCGGATTGATACCGTTGGTATGTCGAACGTTTGAGGATCTACGCCGTGCGCTGCACCTAACAGGAACCACAGGTGGCCGATACGAATGTACCGACAACGTCTCTGTCAAACTGACTGTTGCTGTTTTGCTGCAGTTCGTCTATCGCCACATCGATGCTGAGCGCTTCCCGGTAAGGACGGTCGGTTATCATGGCATCGAAGGAGTCCGCCACGCTCAGGATCCTCGAGAGGAGGGGGATCTCGTCCCCCGAAAGCCCGTCGGGATATCCCCTGCCATCCCATCGTTCGTGATGGTGGAGAATAATCTTCCGTTCGATGTCCATGAGCGAGACCGCTTTCAGTATGTTCTCCCCGATGGCCGGATGTTCCTTGATGATGGCGTATTCCTCGTCAGTCAGCGGGCCTTCCTTGAGAAGGATATTGTCAGGTATGGCGATCTTCCCTATGTCGTGGAGCATCCCCGCTATCCTGATGGATGTGATCTCTTTTTCTGAACAGTGGAGCGCCTTGGCGGTCCTGACGGCAAGCTCGGTTACATTCGCTGAATGCCTCTCGGTATAGTGGTCCCGAAGATGGATCGACGTAACCAGCGATTGAAAGGTGTCAGTGATGTTGGAATATACACTCTCGTAGAGGATCTTATTTTCCATGTTCAGGGAGGCCCTTTTCGTCAGGGTGCGGACATGTCTCAGGTCTCTCCAGGTGAAGGTCCCCCCGTCTTTTTTGCCGGCCAGACTCAGGACGCCGAAGACCGTGCCCCGTATCATCAGGGGGGCGCAGATAACGGACTTGGAGAATTCGGCATCGGGACCGACGCGGGCCGCCTTTTTGCTGTCGACAACGTGTCTGAAGAGCGTGTCAAGCGGGGGGGAGATGGGGGACCTGTCGTACTGCCCGCCCGCAGGGGATCCGACGACCTTGAACCCGCAGCGATCGGGCCCCTCGTCGAGCAGCGCGAGGAAACAGTTCTCCCCGCCGGTGATCTGCAGGGCAAGCGAGGCGATCTTCTGAAAGATATCATCGTTTTCCCCGCTCATGCCTTCGATCGAGTCGTATATGTAATCCATCGTGAACAACTCCTCGATGGTATTGTCTACTATTGTGTCATTCATATCTTCCTGGGAATGTGCTCTGGTATCTTTCTAAACGGATTTCTCGCTTTTGAGCAGGATATCCAACAGGCTGTATGAGATCCTTTCGAAGGCCTCTTTCTTGCCGCTCCCGGATGACAGGGTTACCACATCGGCATGTCGGGTCGGGCTCTCAGGCTCTGCCCGGACCGAGGTGCCCGCTCCGGTCTGTTTGCTGTACGCCTTAAGAACACTCTCAACGTGATAGGTCGATATCGTCACGACAGATTCTCCCCCTGTTGATACTTCCTGGTTTGAGCTCTTACCTGCCTAATCGGCATCGGGATTGAAAACTTTAGACAAAGTTCACATTTCTGCCTGTGAAAAGGCAGCGACTCTCGATGTCGGGACACCTGGTATATAAATTGCTTTGTACTGACAGTGCACAAAAAAAATAGTGTCGCAGTGATCGTGATGACTTTTTTCAGACCAGAAACAGTATGTGCTAAAGCCCGTATCCTCTTTGCTTTGGCGGCAGTTCTTATGTGTCTGCCCGTTGCAGAGGGTTTCGGCTCGGAGGCCGGAGATCAACATTACAGCGTCCAGGTGGCCTCATATAGGAATATTGACGGTGCTGTGGCACTGGTTAACCGCCTCAAGGCACAGGGCTGTGAACCCTTCCGCAGAACGGTGGAGATTCCTGGGAAGGGAACGTGGCGGCGCATCTGCGTGGGGGAGTACACGAGCAGGGAAGATGCGCTGAGGGCCGGGGAGGAGCTCAGGAAAAGGGGGATAATCAAGCATTTTATCATAGCGAAGATCAACCCCGAGAAGAAAGGGCCCGCGGCGGGCACGCACACACAGGTCCCCGAACTGATCAAAAACGCACAGGTCTCGGCGTCGGTCAAGGAAACACGGGGCTCCGGGTTTGAAAGCAGTGCACGGGATGTCGCGTCGGAAAAGAACGCGCAGGTCCCCGCGTCGGACACGGGTGTGCAGGAGGCTGCGCAGGTCAAGGACACGCAGGGCACGGGGAATATCCATGGCCACACGGTTCTCTTGAGAAAGAAGATCTCCTCCGTCCCCGGCTCAACGGAGGAAAAGGGACCCGTACCCCCGCACCGTACCGGAGAGGGTGCGTCTCCTCACGAAGGGATGACGGCCACGGCCCCATCTGCAACCCCGCCCACGTCTCCGGATCGGGGACTGTATGACAGCGCCCTGAAGGATTTCACGGCCGGAAGATATGAGGATGCCTTGCAAAAATTCGGGGAGGGTATCAAGACTGAAAGGGGTGAGGTCGCACTGAGACGGATGGCCGATTGTTATTACTTCCTGGGAGAAAAGGGTGATAAAGGACATCTCTCGAAGGCTGTCGACCGCTACAGGGACATCCTGAGAACCTATCCCGGCCTCAATGAGGAAAATGTCCAGGCCACCTATCGGCTTGCCGAAAGCTACCGCCGTCTGGGTCTCCACTACGAAGCACTCGTGGGATTTAAAAAGATCTATGCCAACTATCCCGAGTCGGGTTATACCCCGGAATCTCTGTACATGATGGGCGCCCTGTCGTACGAGACCAGGAGGTTTGCCGAGGCGATCGATCTGTTTAAGGAGTACATACAACGGTTCCCGGAGGGCAGTCATGTCAGGGACGCCTATTTCGGCGTGGGGGATTGCTATTCCCGGATGCGCCAATTTAATGACGCCGATGTCTGGTACGATAACGCCCTGAAAAAATGGCCCGCCCTGGAAGATATTCCTGAGGATGCCCTCCGGAAGTTAGGGGCACACCGCTTTCAGACCGGGAGATACGACGATGCCCTGAGAGTTCTTTTCGCCTATCTGAATCTTTTCCCCGACGGCGACCGCTCCAGGGACGCCCTCTACGCCATCGCCCGCTCCTTTGAAAAGACGGGTCGGATGTGTCCCGCCCTCAAGACATTCAGCCTGGTGATCGAGCGGTATCCCGGAAGCAGGGAAGCCAAGAAAAGCGCGCTCATTATGGCCAACATCGGGGTCGATGAGCCGGGGATACCGGTGCCGGCGGATATCTTCGCCGGTATGGGCGGTTATAAAGATCCGATCGAGGCGTACCGTGCAATGGAGGGCACCCTTTCCGATCCGGCGATGGAGGAAGAGGTGATTTTCCGGAAGGGGACCGCCCTGACAAAAAGGAAACGGTACCGCGAGGCATTTGAAGCGGGGCGTTTCCTCCTCGCGAGCTTTCCCCGCGGGTTGCACAGAGAGGCGGGCGAGAAGAATCTGATGGTGGCGGCGAGCCACCTGATCGACGAACATTACGCAAGAAAGGATTATCTCTCCGTCGTGGATCTGTACTTTGCCCTCGACAGGGACGGGCTGTTCAAGAGCGGCGATTTTGACATGCTGTCTCAGATCGGGAAGAGCCTGAAAGAGATGAGCCTCCTAGATCACGCGGCCGGCTTCTTCGAAGCTATGCTCGGCGTGTTCGGGGAGGACGCACGGGGCCGCTCCCTTTCGCTCGATATGGCGGAGATCGATTATGCCAGGGGCCGGTATGGGGATGCGAAAAGGAGACTGCAGGCCCTGATGGAAGAACGGTCCGGGGTTGATACCGAGCTCGCAGCAGCCGCCAGGAGCCTGATGGGGAATATCTCTTACAAAGAGGGGTCCTATCCGGAGGCGGCCAGTTTCTATTCTGCCGTTCTGGGCTCCGGGACGGCCCCTGACGGGGGGACGGCTGTCCGTGAGAGATATGCCGATGTGCTGAGGGAGATGGGGATGTATTCGGCAGCGCTTGTAAACTACCGGAGGGCTCTCAAAGAGTGCGATGATTCCGAACGGCAGTGCCCCGTTCCCGTGGCCCTGAATTCGTATGAGGGGCTGGGGGATTGCCTGTACCGTAAAGGGAAATACGAGGAGGCGATACGCATGTATCAGCAGTCCCTTGACGGCATCCCCGAGGGGCGGCGCAGCAGGTGGACCATGGCTAATATCGAGCGGGGGTACGCAAAACTGGGGAAGAGACCTGCGCTTGGCGAATCGTCCGCCTCCCTCCAAGGGGAAGGCGGCGATGAATTCTGGTCACGGGTGGTTGATTACTACCGGGCCGATGAATACTGGACCGAGAGGTATGGACCGTATATCCAGGACTCGTAAATTCAGCTTAAAGAGAAGGACGCATGAAGACCATCCGGGAAGGGTTTACAGATCATGTGCTGAAGAAAGGCCTGTTCCTCGGGTCCCGTGATAACAAGGAGAAGTCAGCGGTTTGTTGCGGTGTATAGCGCCCCTACCCCTGTTTCCGGTCTACCGATTCCACTGATTGTGGCGAACTATGAAGACGAAGACGATCTTGGTTGTTGATGATGATCCCTCTGTGAGGATGGTTCTCTCCGAGTCTCTGGAAGGCTGCGGATATACGGTTGGAACATCAGACAGCGGTGCGGATGCCCTGGAGAAACTTCAGGAAGACCCCTTTGACGTTGTGGTAACCGACATGAAGATGCCCGGGATAAGCGGCATGGAGGTCCTGCGGGGTGTCAAGGAGATCTCTCCCGAGATCCCCGTTGTCGTCATGACGGCTTACGGTACGGTCAACGCCGCGGTTGAAGCGATGAAAGAGGGGGCAGAAGACTTCATCATGAAGCCCTTTTCCATGGACCACCTGGAGGCGATTGTCGGAAGGGTGGTGGACAGGAACAATGGAGGAGGGCGGGGCGAATCGGGTCCTCATCGAAGGAGCTCTTTCTCCCAGGGGAAGACGATCATCACGGAGGACAAGGCGGTTCTGACCCTCCTGCAATTGCTGAAGAGTGTGGCCAGGAGTACGTCAGGCATTCTGATACAGGGGGAGAGCGGAACGGGGAAGGAACTGATTGCGCGCCACATACACCGGCACAGCGACAGGGCACATATGCCGTTCGTCGGGGTCAACTGTGCGGCTATCCCCCACAACCTCCTCGAGAGCGAAATGTTCGGACATGAAAAGGGTGCCTTTACGGGCGCGGCACGGAGGAGGCTGGGGAAGTTCGAACTGGCCAGCGGGGGAACCCTGCTCTTGGACGAGATCAGCGAAATGGATATGCAGCTTCAGGCAAAACTCCTCCGGGTCATACAGGAGTCCGAGGTTGACCGGCTGGGCGGTGGGGGGCCCGTTCCGGTGGATGTCAGGATCATTGCCACGACCAACACGGACCTGAAGAAATGCGTTGAGGAGAAGACATTCCGGGCCGATCTCTATTATCGATTGAATGTGATACCGGTCAAGCTTCCCCCCCTGCGGGAGAGGAAGGGGGATATCGCCCTTCTCAGTGAATATTTTCTCGAGAAGTCCGGACGGTCCGGCACGGAAAAACCGGCTCTGGCGGAGGAGGTTATCCGCCGCTTGGAAAGCCATCGGTGGCCGGGCAATGTGAGGGAACTGGAAAACGTGATTGAGCGGGCGGTACTGCTCTCCGGCGGCGGGGCGATCCTCCCGGAGCACCTCTGTCTGGAAGGAGAAGATGAGGATGAGAAGGATTCCCCGGCTCAGGCGGCACTGGAACTGGCTGTCTCACGGGGGACCACCCTGAGAGAAATGGAAAAAAGCCTCATATGCAAGACCCTGGAGCGGGAGAAGGGGAACCGGACCAGGGCATCGGAGGTCCTGGGCGTCAGCGTGCGGACCATCCGGAACAAGCTCAATGAGTATAAGCATGAACAAGGGCGCGGGGATCGGGAGTCGGGGATCGGCGGGTAAGAAAACGAGAACCGTTTCCCCCTCTGCTGCCTCTGTTTTGGTACAGGCATTGCATAGAAGAAAACCATCAAACGGTGTCAAGGGGTAAGAGGATGGATGCGTTATTTGGAAAGACCATAGACATGTTATCGGCGGTTCTGGATTTCCGATCGGAACGGCACAAGGTCATAGCCTCGAACATCGCAAATATGGATACGCCGAATTATAAACCGAAAGATATCGTCTTCGGGGATGAACTGAAGGAGATGCTCGCAGGTGAAGAGGGGATGCGGAGAACCGGAAAAAGCGACGGACACCTGTCCGGACAGCCGGTTCCCGGTGAGGACAGCTTTGAGGTGGTCGAGATCGGAGAGCGGGTCGACCTTGACAGTGAGATGGGGAAACTGGCGGAGAACAACCTTATGTATAACCTTGCCGTGGAACTGCTGGCAAGAAAATTCAAGGGTTTGAATACGGTTTTAAGGGAGGCGAAATAATATGGAATTCCTGTCGGCCTTCAGGGTTTGCGCCTCGGGGCTTTCGGCCCAGAGGGAAAAAATGGATGTCATCGTGTCGAACCTTGCCAACGTCAACACGACACGCACGCCGGAAGGGGGGGCATATAAGAGGAAGGTGGCCGTCTTTGCTTCCGAACCGGTGGGGGACAGTTTTGACGACACCCTGCAGATGGTAAAGGTGGAGCGTATCAGGGAGGACAAGGGGAGTGTCAAGATGGTTTTCGATCCGGCTCATCCCGATGCGAATGAGAAGGGCATTGTGGCGATGCCCGACATCAATACGGTCAGCGAGATGGCGGATATGCTCACGGCCAACAGGGCATATGAGGCCTGTGTCACCGCATTCGACGCAACAAAGAATATGGCGCTCAAGGCGCTGGAACTCGGGAAATAAAGGGGTGGTTTCGCGATGAACGATATGACGATTCGGGGTGATCTGCTCTCCTCGATGTCAGATGCTCCGGGGAAGGGCACTGCGGCCAGGGAAGGCGAAAATTCTTTCGGCACCCTCCTGCGCAACCAGATCGAGGAGGTCAATCGGCTCAAACTGGATGCCGATGATGCAATCGCAAAGGTCGAGCTCAGTGATTCGGGGAGTATTCACGAGGCAATGATCGCTCTGGAAAAGGCGGATATCTCTTTCAGGGCGATGATGCAGGTGCGCAACAGGATGCTGGAGGCCTATCAAGAGGTCATGCGGATGCAGGTGTAATACCTGTGGCGAGAGGTAAGGTATGAATTCAGTCGTTCAATTTTTTTCTCAGTTGGGGAAGCTCTTTGACTCCCTGACACCTCCGAAAAAGATATCGATCATTGCCATCACCGTTGTCGTTCTGGTGAGTATTGCGGTATTCGTCGTTTCCGTCAATCAGAAAGAATACCGGACACTCTTTTCCAACCTTTCCGCGGAAGATGCGGGGGGGATTGTCGCCAGACTGCAGGAGAAGAAGATCCCCTACAAGGTATCCCGTACCGGAGATGCCATCCTGGTCCCCGAGGAGCATGTCTCCGAACTGAGGCTCGATCTGGCGGTCTCCGGGCTTCCCACCGGGGGGGGGATGGGGTTTGAGATATTCGACAACAAGAACTTCGGCGTCACCGATTTTGTACAGCAACTGAACTATCAGAGGGCGCTCCAGGGAGAACTGACACGCACGATCAACGGCCTGGATGAGGTTCAACAGAGCAGGGTCCATATCGTTATCCCCCGGCAGTCGCTCTTTGTTGAGGAACAGGCAAAGCCGACCGCTTCCGTCATTATAAAACCCCGGGGAGGGAGAAAACTCCGGTCATCCCAGGTAGAAGGGATTGTCGCTCTCGTGTCCAGCAGTGTGGAAGGGCTTTCACCGGAAGAGGTGATGGTGGTGGACAGCAGCGGAAATATCCTTTCCGCTGCCAGGGCCAGGGACGCCTCCCCCTTTTCGAGACGGGCGGCCTCGCAGATAGAATATCAGAGAAACATAGAAAAAGACTTGGCGCACCGGATCCAGTCCATGCTGGAGAAGGTGGTGGGAGAGGGGAAGGTCGTCGCAAAGGTTTCCGCCGCCATCGATTTCAAGGTTGTGGAAAAGACCGAGGAGGCCTATGACCCCGAAGAGCCGGTGGTGAGGAGCATGCGCCGCAAGAGCGAAAAGTCGAGCGTTCCGGTCAGCGGAGAGGAGTCCAATGCCGGCGCCAGGGGCCGCGAAGAGACGAATGAGGTGGTCAATTACGAGATAAACCGGGTTGTCAGCAAGACCGTCATGCCGGTTGGGGAGATGGAGAAGTTGTCCGTGGCCGTGCTGGTGGACGGTGTGTACAACAAGAACGATGAAGGCGCCGAAGAGTTCCAGCCGAGGTCGAAGGAGGAGATCAAGACCCTTGAGGGTCTTGTCAAGAAGGCGGTTGGGTTTGATGCCGCACGGGGCGATCAGGTGGCGGTCACCAGTATTCCCTTCAGGAAGCTCGATCTGGAGATAACCTCTGCTGAGGGAGGCTTCTGGGCGGGCCTGTCTGCGGCGGTGCCCTTCATAAAATATTTCGCCTCACTCACCGCCCTGATGCTTGTCCTCTTCTTTGTCCTGCGTCCCTTGATCAAGTTCATCCTGACGACAGGCGAGGGGGGCGAGGCCGGCATCGGGAGGCTGACGCCTGTGAGCGCCAGTGGCGCGCAGCTGGAAGGCGGAGCCGCTGCACAGCTGGCGGATGAAACTGCCCGGCTGGAAGAGGAAAGTGCCGTGCCACAGCTGGAGACCCAAGGGTTCAAGGAGATAGAGCTCGTGAGGAGCCTGGCCGGCCAGGATGCCCATGAATTTGCGGAACTGCTGAAGACCTGGCTCCGGTAAGGTGCGGAACCTGGGCGCGAGACGGAGAGAAAGAGCGCAACGCCGGTTCATCCCCCCCTGCACGGGGCATTGATTCTACGTAAGGAGAGTTGTAGCGGAGATGACAAACGAAGAGAAAGCGGCCCTGGTCCTGTTGTCCCTGGGAGAAGAAATGGCGGCCAGTGTCATGAAAAATCTCGGGGCGGATGAGATCAGACGTGTCGGGAAGTGTATGAATAAACTGAGAGAGGCGTCGCGGAAGGATATCGAATACGCCGCCGGGGAATTCAACGCCCTCGTCAGGGGAAAGGGAGACGGGGTCCTGTCGGTCCAGGATACATATGTCGAAAATGTTATCGTGAAGGCCCTGGGAGAGGCGAGAGGAAAGGAGTTTCTAAAGGCCATCGAAGGGGAGAGCTTTCTGTCGAACGGCGGGCCGATCATTGAAAAGTTGAGGAACGCGAATCCGAAGGTCCTGGCGGATTTTACCAAGACGGAGCATCCCCAGACCATAGCCCTCATCCTGTCGTATCTGAGGCCTGAACAGGTGGCCCATATCCTTGAGAACCTCCCCCCCGACCGGCAGCAGAATATTATCAAGAGGATTGCCACGCTGGGGAGCGTCCCGCGCGAGTTCCTCGAGGAGATGACGAAGACGCTTGAATCGGAGATGATCAGGGGGGGGGAGAGCGAAGAACATGCCGGGGGGGTCCAGGTGATAGCGGAGATCCTGAACATGATGAGCCGGACGAGTGAGAAGGAAATCCTCGAATCGCTTGAAGAGGCGGAACCGGAGCTGGTGAACGAGATCAGAAACCGCATGTTTACCTTTGATGATATCTTCAAACTGGATGGCAGGAGCATGCGGATCCTCTTGGAAGAGGTGGATCGTGAGGATCTGCCGCGTGCCCTCAAGATCGTCGACGATGAGACGAAGCAGAAGGTCTTTGACAATCTGTCGAAGCGCGCCGCCGAGATGCTCAAGGAAGACATATCCATTATGCCCCCCATACGGCTGTCTGAGGTGGAAAAGAGCCAGAGGACGATTATTGATATCGCCAAGAGGCTCGAGATCGAGGACAAGATAACCTTTTCGTCAGGTGGCGGAAAAGATGAATTCGTATAGCAGAATTATCAAGGCCCGGGATGTAAAACTGACAGATCCGCAGGAAGAGACCCCGATCGGATTTGTCCGGGGTCTCTGCGACCCCCCGGTAGATGCGTGTGAAGAGGTAGAGATACGGGCAGAGGAGGGACCGGCACCTGCGGGGGAGGAATCCGCCGCTGAGGAGATTGCGCAGAGGGAAGCCGCGAGAACACAGGCCATAGAGAAGGAAGCCGCAGAGAGACGGGCCTATGACGAGGTGATGGAGGGTATAGACCTGGAAAAGAGGAGCCTGTCTATGGCCTCCGAATCCGTTGCGAAGCTGATCAGAGAGCTGGGAGCCCTGAAGGAGGAACTCCTGGCGCGCTCCGAGCGGGAGATTCTTGACCTCGTCTTTCTGGTGGCCGGCAAGGTGATACACAAAGAGGTGGGCACCGACAGGGAGATTGTCCTCTCTGTCCTGAGAGATGCGATGAAGGCCATGCGGGGGAAGGAGGACGTCAGGGTCCGGGTACACCCCGAAGACTACCGCTACATAACGGAGGCGAATCCCGACTTTCTCGGCAGTTACGGCGAGGTATCGATCGAGAAGGATGAAGAGATTGCCCGGGGCGGCGCGGTGATAGAGGCGCATTCGGGGGCGGTGGATGCCCGGCTGGATCGGCAGCTGGATAAGGTCAGAGACGGACTGTATGATGAATATCGATTTTGAGAAATACCGGAGGACGATCGAAGGCATGAACCCGCTCAACACCTATGGCAAGGTGAGCGGGGTCGTCGGTCTCCTGCTGGAGGGTCACAACCCTGAATCGTCGATAGGCGAGATGTGCCGGGTATATCCGGAGGGCACCGACAGGGCGGTCTCCGCGGAGGTTGTCGGGTTCAAGAAAGAGAATGTCCTCCTCATGCCCTTCGGGGGCCTTGACGGAGTGGGCCCCGGATGCAGGATCCTCTCCACGGGTAAGAAGTCGAATGTCCGGGTGGGCCGTGGTCTCCTGGGGAGGGTCATTGACGGTCGGGGCAACCCGATCGATGACGGGGGACCGATCGAGGCGGAGGGTGAATATCCGGTGTATGCCGATCCGATCAATCCCCTGAAGAGGAGCCGGATAACGGAACCGATGGACCTCGGGATCAGGTCGATCAACGGACTGTTCAGCTGTGGCAAGGGTCAGAGGATGGGGGTATTCTCGGGTTCCGGTGTCGGCAAGAGCGTTCTTCTCGGCATGATTGCCCGGAACACGAGGGCGGATATCAACGTGATCGGCCTTGTCGGGGAGCGGGGGAGGGAGGTCCGTGAATTCATCGAAAACAACCTCGGCAAAGGAGGACTGGCACGGTCCGTGGTTGTCGTGGCGACGTCGGACATGCACCCCCTGATCAGGATGAGGGCGGCGTATGTGGCGACTGCCATAGCGGAATATTTCAGGGATCAGGGGATGGATGTCCTACTGATGGTCGATTCCCTGACCCGGTTTGCGATGGCCCAGAGAGAGGTCGGCCTCTCCGTCGGAGAGCCTCCGACCACAAAGGGGTATACGCCGTCGGTCTTCAGCCTCATGCCGAAGCTCCTGGAGCGGGCGGGAAGCGTGGAGGGGAACGGCAGCATCACCGGGATCTACTCGGTCCTCGTGGAGGGTGACGATTTTAATGAACCGGTCGCTGATGCGGCACGATCCATCCTGGACGGTCACATAACCCTCTCCCGTGAACTGGCCGCACGGAATCACTACCCTGCGATCGATATCCTGGAGAGCAGGAGCAGGGTCATGATCGATATCGTGGACAAGGATCACCGGAAGAGAGCGAACGATGTGATCAATGCCGTGGCTACCTATAAAAAGGCGGAGGATATGATCAATATCGGCGCTTACGTGGAGGGGAGCAACCCGGAAATAGACAATGCGGTACGGATGATAGATATTATCAATGCATTTCTGAGGCAGGAGATGGACGAAACGGTTGGTTTTGAGGAGGGGAGGGCGCAGCTCCTCGCCCTCTTTGACTAGCACATGGCGACCGTGGTTCGCCCGAAGGGGGGGTATATGTTTCATTTCAGACTGCAACCGGTACTGGATTACCGGAAACTGCTGGAAGAGAAGCTCATGCTTGAATGTGCGGATATCAAAAAACGCCTCGATGAGGAGAGAGAGACGCTGGCGAGGCTGCGAAGAGAGGTGGCGGATCTGATATCCCAGTTGAAAGAGAAGGGAAACAACCGGTTGAGTGCCGCCGATGTCTCATTCTATCTCTCGTATATTAATTATATGAGGGGCGAGGGAAACCGTCAGGAAGAGATCATCTGCAGAGTCGGTGAAGAGCTGGAGGAGAAGAGAACGGAGCTTGTCGACGCAGCCGGAAAGCGGAGGATCCTGGAGATCATCAAAGAGAAGAAACTGGAAGAATACAAGGCCGCACTGAACGACAGGGAACAAAAAGAGCTGGATGAGGCCGTGATATTACGATCCGGCAGGGGCATACAAAGTGAAAAAGCTAATACTTACCTGTGAGATTCTGATCGTTCTCCTCTTCCTGGCAAAGATTGCCGTGGTTGGAGGGGTCATACAGGATTCGGAGACGGCCGATTTCCTTCTGAATGTAGATAATGCATCGGCGGATTCGCTGGCCGCTGCAGTCTCCGTCACCCCGGCGAAGGATGTCTTCGAGGACGGTCTGCCGGAAGAGAGGAAACTGCTCTCTTCACTGCTGGGGAAGCAGAAAGAACTCGACGCCCGGGAAGAATTCCTGCAGTCCGAGGAGAAGAGACTGCAGGCCCTGAAGGAGGAGATACTCTCGAAAATCGATAGCCTGCAGGAGATAGAAAAGCGGGTAACGGCGCTTCTCGAAGAGGCCGATAAGATACATGCCGAGAAGTACCGGAGCATGGCGAAGGTGTATGAGGCCGCCCCCCCTGCCCGGGCCGGTTCCATGCTGGAGAAGCTGGACAGCCGGACGGCGGCGACGATCATCATGAACATGAAAAGCAAGAGCGCCGGTGCGGTACTGGGATATATAAAACCCGATAAATCCGTAGCGATAACCAGAGAGATAACCAAAGAGACAGCCAAACCCCGGTAAGGGGGCAACCCGGTCCCCGATCGGGCGAAACCGGTATTTCTTTCGAATCGGTAGGCAATGTTTGCCCTCTCCCGAGATCCCGCCACAACGTTACATTTATAACCCATTGATATTCAAAGCTATTACGAGGGCATGCGCAGTGGTATGCCTCTTGCTCTTATCCCCTTGCAGGGCAGGAAGACCACGGTGCATACGGCCAGGTACCTGTCTGCGAGAAGGGGGAGACCGCTGATGTCATCATTATACCGCGCAGCCCCCTATAACAGTGTGATCGTACTACAAGGAGACGGGTGTTCCGGTGACAGCAGAATTCAATCTGGTACAACAAGGACAGGAGATCGGCCCGACGGGTGCATCTACAAAGGTGCGCAAGGGGGACGCCGACGGCGGGGCGGAAGGGCTGATGCCGTTTGCCTGTATAATGGGAAGTGCACAGCGTACGGTGTCGCAGGACAAGGGGAAACTCTCTCTCGATATCCCTCCTGACAAAGGTGAGATCAAAGGGCGCCCCGATAAGGGCAATGCAGCCGGGCGAAGAGAGGAGCTTGCCAAGGATCTGAAGAATATCCTGGGTACGGAAAAGTGTAAGGTTCAGAAGACTGGTCAGGCGCTTGTGCTCAAAGGCACGGTTCTCGCGGAAGGTTCGAACAAGACCGTCCGGAAGGGCGAAGCGGCGAAGGAGATCAGGACCTTTGTAAATGTATCAAAGAATGACAAGGGGGCAAAGGCACACAGGACCTCTGTACAGGCATTGGAGAGCGAAAAACCGGAGAAGAATCCCACTCCTTTCATGGGTGCCTCAAAGGTGCCGAAGGCAGGGACAGATAGAACATTCCCCGACGTGGTTGCGGTACGGTCGGAAAAGGGCGGTAAGGGACAGATCGTGACTGGGAAAGGAGATGTCCCGAAAGGTGTTATCCAAGGGGGTAACCCGAAGAATTCCCATCCCCTGACAGGGGTTGAACCGAAGTCATTGAACCCGAAGATGCAAAAGGCGGGGGTTCGGACCGGAATTCCGGGTGCGGAAGAGGCCACAGTGACTGCCCCGAAGGGCGAGGCCTTTTTGATGAGCAGGGGGACGGTTGCCGCTTCCGCCGGAGAACGTATCGGGAATAAAAAAGAGATCGCCGCCGCCCTCAAGAATGGCGGCGACAATGAGAAGGGTGCTCCCGCAGAGAGGCTCCGTGCGGCGGAGGGTGCCCCGGGGGCCTTGAGGACCTCCTTGAAGAAGGCGGCTGCGGTCCAGGGGAAGATCACCGTTTTTCGGAACGAAGAGAAGGGGGTCGGAAAGGAGCTCCGTGCGGCGGAGGGTGCCCCGGAGGTATTGAGGTCCTCTTTGAAGAAGGCGGCTTCCGTGAAAGAAACGGGTGTTGTAGAAAAGGGCCGCACACAGAGGGGTTTGCATACATCGCCAGCCGACGGCGGCAAAAACGATATCGGAAATCAACCCGGCCCCAGACATGAACCGACGGAAATCGGATATGAAAGAACGAGTGTTCAGAAGACCCACGATCATACGGCCGGGATCCCCCGCCGGGAGACCCCGCAATCGGCGTCTCCGGCGGAAAGGGATTTTGCCGTCGGGGGATACCAGCAGACCGCTCTTCATGCCGGCAGCAGGCCGGTGGCCCCGGCCGAGAACGTCGAGATAACGCCCCGGGCGTTGATCGATCAGATTGCCGGTGGTGCGAAGATGTCCGGCAGGGTAAGGATTGCTCTCAACCCTCCCAATCTTGGGACGCTGGATATGGATGTGCTGGTCAGAGATAATAAGGTTCATGTCATACTGCAGGCTGAAAATAATGATGTCAGGCAGATGCTGCAGTCACATATGGAAAGTCTCAAGGGTTCTCTCCGCAGCCAGGGACTGATAGCGGATACCATACAGGTCTTCGCCCAGGAGAAAACGGACGGCAATGCCTACGGCTCCGGGCAGAACGAAACGTTGTTCGGAGAGAGCAACAATCAAGGCAGGAATAGCAGAGAACGGGGAGACGGGAACGATTTCTCGGACCATGTCTCTTCACTTCCGAAGGAAGAACCTCCGCGCGTCCGGGATGACGGGCGGATCAGCGTGTTTGCTTAACAACAAATCCGGTCATTCCGGGGATCAGGAGGGAGTAAGATGTCAACGATAGAGGGTATAATCGGCAACGCCAGTGGAAGCCTGCAGATACTGGAGACGAGCACGATGGGAAAGGATGATTTCCTCAAGATGATGATAGCCCAGCTTCAGAATCAGGATCCCCTCAATCCCCTCGACGGGACCGACTTTACGGCACAGCTCGCCCAGTTTTCCAGCCTTGAACAGCTGAACAATGTCAACACGCAACTGGAGATGATGAGCCTGTATCAGTCATCGCTGAATAATGCCCAGGCGGTTGGCCTCGTCGGCAAAGAGGTAAGCGCGAGCGGTAACAGCGTTGTCGTAGAGGGGGCCTCGGCCGATCTCACGTATACCCTGTCGCAGGATGCCGGCAAGGTCACCGTCAGTCTCTATGATGAGGGTGGAACACTCGTGGGCACCCTCGAGCCTGGGTTTGAGGGTCAGAAGGAGGGCGACAATACGATCACATGGGATTGCAGCGAGTTCGAGAGCGGCACCTATACCTTCGAGGTATCGGCGGTTTCTCCGAACGGAGACGTGATCGCATCCGATACGGTCGTAACGGGGAAGGTGACGGGGGTCACCTTTGTGGACGGTTCCCCCTTCCTGACCGTCAACGGACAGGAGATCTCCTTCGGGAGCATCCTGTCTGTCAATGAGCCGGCTACATAGAGTGTCAACAGTGTATAGCGCACAACAGGAAGTTTGATATCTGAGTATTATAAGAGAGGGAGGTATTAAGAGATGGGAAGTTCACTATTTGCGGGTATTTCAGGCCTGGCGGCCAGCAACAAGCAGTTGGATGTCATCGGTAACAACATAGCCAATGTCAACACGGTCGGATTCAGGTCCGGAAAGATACAGTTCGGCGATATCCTGAGTCAGAGTATCACGGGTGGGGCGGCGTCCGGGATGCAGGTCGGCCGTGGCGTCGAGGTAAGCTCCATCATGACGCAGTTTTCTCCCGGTTCATTCGAGACGACATCGAATGCCACGGACCTTGCCATCGACGGCAGCGGGTTCTTCACGGTCAAGGATTCCGACGGCGGGGAATACTATACCCGGGCCGGCGCATTCCACCTGGATAGTTCGGGATACCTCGTCGACGTCAACTCGTATAAGGTCCAGGGGTATAACCTGACCGGGAGTGATCCGGATACGATTTCAGACATCTCTCTTTCCGGGGTGCAGTCCGTACCGTCCACCACCACCACCATTTCCATCGGTTCAAACCTGAATTCGGCGACCGCCACGGGGACGACCTTCAACGCATCCCAGACGGTCTACGATTCCCTCGGCGGTACCCACTCGCTCAAGCAGACCTTCCAGAAGACGGAGGGGACCGGGTACTGGGGCTTCAAGTCCTATCTGGACAACACGGCCGCCACGGCGCAGTCCTATTCCGGCCTGAAGTTCGACACGGACGGTGATCTCGAGTATGTGTACAGCTCGTCGATCGGGACGCCGACCATCACCACCGCCGGGGACGGCGACGCAACGGCGACGATCAACAACCAGGGGCAGCTCTATAAGGACTCGACCGCGATAACCCTCACGAGGGGGGCCGATGAAGACACCTGGGCGATAACGGCGGACGGTGGTTACACGGCCATGTCCCTGACCCTCGGGACGGCGGGCGTGGATGACTCGGTTGCGATCGACCTGGACGGGGCCGGCGGCGCCGACATCACCTTCGCCCTGTCGGATACGTGGGCAGCCGCCGACACGATACAGTTTACGATCACCCAGACGGAAGTGGTACCCGCCGACATCAATCTGACGATGCCCTCCATCACCGGGGCGACCATCGGGACCTCCGGCGTGATATCGTGGGACCTTGCCGGCTCGACGGCAGAGGTGGTGACGCAGTATTCCAGTACGTCGGTGGTGAAGACCCTGACCCATGACGGCTACTCGTCCGGTTCGCTGAAGACTATTTCGGTGGCATCTGACGGCACCATCAGCGGCTTCTTCACCAACGGACAGACCTCCAATATCGCCCAGGTCATCCTGAACGACTTTCCCAATCCGGAGGGGTTGAAACGGATGGGGAACAATCTCTTCGGGACGACCGTGGAGTCGGGGGATGCCGTCCCGAACACACCAGGATCCGCGGGTATGGGGGAGATCAGCTCGAACTCCCTGGAGATGTCGAATACGGATATCGCGACGGAATTCATCAATATGATCACGGCACAGCGGGCCTATCAGGCCAGCGCGAAGATCGTGACCGTGACGGACCAGATGATGGCCGAACTGATGAACATCAAGCGATAAAAATGTCAAATTTCTGACGACTCGTCAAAATCCTTTTCCTGCTAAGGGGGGCGACTGGCAGGGTGCGTCGCCCCCCCTCCTCTCTCTCGTCTTGTTTTACGGATTTCCGCCCCCCGATGGCGGTCGGGGGGCGGATCTCTCGGGTCGGTACATTCCTGTTATCGCCCGCATATCCACTCCGGATGAGCCCCTGCCTAGGCACGAACCTTTGGCACACTCCTTGCTCTTCCAAGTACCTGCCATGGATATATCAACTATCTTAGGAATCATTTTCGGATTTGGACTGGTGATCGGCGCCATGGGTCAGGGCGGGGGGCTGCTGTGGTTCTTCAATACCCCCTCCGCGATGATCGTCCTGGGCGGAACGATCGGCGCCGTTCTTATCAACTACCCTCTTTCGGATATCCTCGGGGTGTCGAAGGTGGCCAAGAATGTCTTTTTCCAGAAGGAGCTGAAGACGGAGTCGGCCATTAAGACACTGGTTGAGATGTCGCGGATCGCCCGGCGTGACGGGATCCTGGCCTTGGAAAACAAGCTGGAAGATATCAAAGACCCCTTCTTTACCAAGGGGGTGATGTTGATGATAGACGGCGTCGAACCGACCGCCCTTTCCAGGATTCTTCATACGGAGCTTGAGTACGTCTCCGAGAGGCACCGGATGGGGGCGGAGATATTCATGACTATGGGAAATTTCGCGCCGGCGATGGGGATGATGGGGACCCTGATTGGACTGGTGAAGATGCTGATGCAGATGGATGATCCCTCTTCCATCGGGCCTGCCATGGCCGTTGCGCTCCTCACGACCTTTTACGGTGTCATCCTGGCAAACCTGATCTTTCTGCCGGCCGCCGGGAAGCTGAAAACGCGAAGCGCCGCTGAACTGACCGTGAAGCAGTTGATCATAAACGGCATCCTGTCCGTTCAGTCGGGCGACAACCCGAGAATACTGGAGGAAAAACTCCACTCGTTCATATCGCCGGATGAGAGGAAGACCGCATTCTAGAGATGGAAGAGGAACCGAAAAGAAAGAGCCCTGAAGAAGAGGCCCCCGTCGCGGGATGGCAGACGATATACTGTTCTCTGGCACTGATCCTGGTGGCCTTCTTTGCCATGCTCGTCTCCTATTCGACCGTTACGAAGGAGAAGATATCCATATTCAAAATGGGGCAGGCGGTGATCGAAATGAGTGACGAGGGTGTCGAGGGCGAAGATATGATCAAGATCGAAGGAATGGAGGGGTCTGACGCGACCCTCGTGGCGGCCGTCAGGTCTCTCGGGAGCTACCTCAAGGACATCGGTCTGGGTAAATTCGTACATGTAGAGGAGATCGAGAGGGGGTTCAAGGCCACCTTTGAAAGCCATGTACTGTTTGCGTCGGGGATGGCCGTAATCAATGAAGAGGCGTACCCCAGCCTCGATGAGATTATAAAGATAGCGAAGAGGGATGCGTTTCTCATACGGGTGGAGGGGCATGCGGATAACGTTCCGATCCACACCCCCCAGTTCCCATCGAACTGGGAGCTGTCAACAACACGGGCGGTGAATGTCCTGCGGTATCTCCTTGATACGGGGGGACTTCCCACAAAGAGGCTGTCCGCTATCGGCCTCGGCCAGTATCACCCCGTCGAATCGAATGATACCCCCGAAGGCAGACAAAAAAACCGGAGGGTTGAATTCTATTTTGAACTGCCGCAGGGGCAGAGATCGAGCTAACGGTTATGGCTATAAGGCAGAAGAGCTCAGAAGATCAGGGAGGAAAGTGGCTCTTAACCTTCAATGATATGGTGACGCTGCTGCTCACCTTCTTTGTCCTGATCCTTTCACTCTCAAAGCTCGACACCCCGAAGGTGATGAAGGCGTCGCACTCCATACGGGCCATATTCAATATGGCGGAACGCGGCGAGCAGGGGGACGTAGAGGTCTTTACCCCCTTCGTCATTCCCATGGGGGGCACGGACCTGAAATTCGAGAGGAAAAAGAAGGATTTGGCCGATCGTCTCAACCAAGTGGCACAGGCCGTGGCAAAGACGCTCGAAGGGGGCGCCGCCGCCGTCCCGGGGGAGGGGCTGGTCTCCTGGAAGAATATCATGAACGCGCGGGTGATAGAGGAGGGGGTCTCCGTCGCCCTGGGTGAAAAGCTGCTCTTCGAGACGGGAAACGCAGAGATTGAAGAGAGGAACCAGCCCGCCCTGAAGGCACTCGCCTCTGTCCTTCAGGAAACCGACTGCAAGATACGGGTAGAGGGGAATACGGATGAGGTTCCCATCAACAACGAACGATTTCCATCCAACTGGGAGCTTTCAGTGGGACGGGCCGTCAGTGTTGTCAAGTATTTTATCTCCGAAGGCTCCATCGCTCCGGAGAGGCTCTCCGCGGCAGGGTACGCAGACTCGAGACCACGCTTTCCGCCCGTGAACGGTCGGAACAGGGAGCTCAACAGGAGGGTGGAGATCCTTTTGATGTTAAACAGGGATAAGGGAGGGCGCAGTAATGGCTGAAGAAGAGAAGGAAGAACAACAGCAGGAAGAACAGGAGGCGAAGAAGGGCAAGGGGTCCATCCTCAAGTGGATTATCGTGGCCGTTGCGGTCGTGATCCTCGGGGCCGGAGGTTTTGCGGGATGGTACTACTATACCTCCGGTTCGGACGCGGGACAGGATGAAGAGGTCGTCCAGACACCCGGCATCTGGTCCCTGGGTTCCATGGTCGTCAATCTGATGGATGACAACGGTGAACGGTACCTGAAGACGACGATCCAGATCGAGGTGTCCAGCCAGGAGTGTGTGGAGGAACTGACCCAGCTGAAACCGAAGGTTATGGACAGCATCCTGGTTCTCCTCTCATCCAAGAACTATAAAGAAATAGCCGGCTTTGAGGGAAAGCAGGGTCTCAGAGACGAGATCGCCGTGCGCCTGAACCGGTATCTGGCAAGGGGAGAGGTCAGGAGAGTCTACTTTACCGAGTTTCTGATACAGTAGGAAAGAGGGGTCCCTGCGTGACGGGACGATCAACGGAAATTGAAGAATTAATGAGAGGGTACAGATGTCCCAGGTACTGTCACAAGAAGAGGTAGATGCGCTCTTAAAGGGGGTATCGGACGGTGAGATCGAGACGGAGCAGGAGGAGGTACGCGATCCGTCGGCGGTCCGACAATATGATCTGACCGGTCAGGAGCGGGTCGTCGATCAGCGGATGCCGACCCTGGAGATGGCAACCGAAAAGTTTACCCGGATATTCAGGACGACGCTTTCATCCCTGTTGAAAAAGATCGTCACGACAAGCGGCACATCCGTGAATGTGGTCAAGTACGGAAACTTTATCAAGGCGATTCCGGTACCCGCGAGCCTCCACGTCTTCCAGATGAAGCCGCTGGGCGGCAGCGCGCTCCTGGTTATCGAGCCGCAGGTCGCCTTTACGCTGGTTGATCTCATCTTCGGAGGATCCGGGCGTGAGGCGTATAAGGTCGAGGGGAGGGATTTTACCCTCATAGAGAACAATCTGATAAAGAGGGTCGCCCTGAGCGCGCTGTCCGATTTTGAGAAGGTGTGGGAGGATATCATACAGATTGAGGTCGCCTATCAACGGTCGGAGACCAACCCCCAGTTTGCACAGATTGTGATGCCTTCTGAGGTCGTCGTTGTTATGCAGTTTGAGATCGACATGGGGTTTTCTTCGGGAGAGATGTCGTTCTGCATACCCTATTCGTCCATAGAACCGTTCAGAAACAAACTGCAGGTGAATTATCAGACGGAGACGCTTGAGGTTGACAAGAAGTGGGCGGCCAAGTTTGCCGAGAGACTTCAAACGTCGAAGGTAACCCTGAGCGTCGAACTGGGAAAGGCGGAGCTGAGCGGAAGGGAAGTGATAAACCTGAAGAGGGGGGACGTGATCCCCCTGGAGCAGCATTACAGCGACAACCTGAACGTGTACGTGGAAGATGTTCTCAAGTTTAAGGGGCAGCCGGGGAGCTACAAGGGCAGCCAGGCGGTGGAGATAGTCGAATTTATGGAAGGAAAAGAGGTGCATTCACATGGGACAGGGTGAAATGGAAGAAGAAGTGAAAGAGACGAAAGAGGAAGAAGTCAAAGAGACGGCAACGGGTGAAGACACCGGTGCGGACGGTGTTCAGGCCGAATCGGGAGCGGAAGCACAGGGGCCGCAGGAGGGTGAAGCGGCCGGCACGGAAGGTGCCCAGGCACAGTCGGCGGAGGCGGAGCAAGAGACACAGATGGATGAAGAGATCGGCTGGGACGATGTCCAGGAAGAGATGGCTGCGGGGGCACACCCCTCCCCGGAACGGGAGGTCAGCGGTGTCAGGTTCAAGGAGATGAAAGAGGGTGAGGTGGGCGAATCGCTGCTAGATATAGATTTTATCCTGGATATCCCCCTGACCGTCTCCGTTGAACTGGGGCGAGGAAAGATGATGATAAGCGAGTTGCTGAAGCTGGGGCGAGGCTCGGTTGTTGAACTGACGAAACTTGCCGGTGAACCGATGGATGTCTTCGTCAACAATCGATTGATTGCCATGGGTGAAGTGGTTGTGGCCAATGAGAAATTCGGGATCAGGCTGACGGACGTTGTCCCCCATGCCGAAAGAATCGACAAGCTGAAATAGGTATCGGAAAGACCATGAACTCACCGGAACTCTTTCCCTCTCTCCTGAAGATCGCATCGGCCCTTGCCGTTACGGTGGGTGTCCTGATGGTGACCGCATACCTGTTCAGGAAAGCCATGAGGAGGGGAGGGGGAGAAATCAATAACAGGGACCTGATCAGGATCCTCTCATCCCAGTACCTGGGACCCAAAAACAGTATCATGCTCGTTGATGTGCTGGGACAGGTCATGGTGATCGGCATCTCGAGCGGTACGATGTCTCTGCTCACGGAGATTATGGACCCCGAGGCACTGGACCACCTGAAGGATATCCGTGAGCACAAAGGCAGGGGCACCTCCTTCTCCGGTTATTTAAAGGGTTATTTGAAGAGGTCGCGACGTGATTCCTGACAGATTGAAACAAGACGGGAATGGGCACCCTTTGCCTGCGCACGGGTGCCGTGAGTCGGCCCCTGGCCCCGGGAGATGGAAATGGCTTGTCTTCGGAATCCTGATCCTTTCAGTGATTTTTCTCCTTGCGGCCTCTTCGTGGGGAGAGCCCCTTTCTATCCCTTCGATACAGCTGAATGTGGGGGATGGCACAGATGAGCCCGGCAAGGTGGCGGTCGCTCTCCAGCTGCTGCTTCTCCTGACGGTACTCTCTCTTGCACCCGCAATACTGATCATGCTGACCTCCTTCACCCGGATTGTTGTCGTCCTCTCTCTTCTCAGGCATGCCCTGGGGACACAGCAGATGCCCGCAAACCAGATCATCATCGGACTGGCCCTCTTCCTGACCGTCTTTATCATGACACCGGTCTGGAATACGGTGAACTCGCAGGCGCTGCAGCCGTATCTGCAGGAAGAGATATCGGCCGAGAGGGCCTTTGACCTGGCAGCACAGCCCATAAAGAATTTTATGCTGAAGCAGACCAGGGAGAAGGATATCGCCCTCTTTGTGAAGATTTCGAGGGGGGAGCGGCCCCGGGATCCCGATGAGATCAGACTCCCCGTCCTGATACCCGCCTTCGTGATCAGTGAACTGAAGACGGCCTTTCAGATCGGGTTCATGATCTATCTCCCCTTTTTGATACTGGATATGGTCATTGCCAGTGTACTGCTGTCAATGGGGATGATGATGCTTCCGCCTATCATGATCAGTCTGCCCTTCAAGCTCCTCCTCTTTGTCCTGGTTGACGGGTGGAATCTCATCGTCGGTTCGCTGGTTCAGAGTTTCGGATAGTACGGTGGAACGTATCTCCTGCGCTTTCCCGGCAGAAAATGATTTCGGTACCGCATGTATCCCGTTTGTCGGGATGAGGAGGGGAAGGACCCATGTCGATCGATCTGGTTATAGGAATGATGGCCGAGGCGGTGAAGGTGACCCTGCTGCTTGCGGCTCCCATGCTCGTTGTCGGACTTGTCGTGGGCCTGATTGTCAGCATCTTTCAGGCCGTAACCCAGATTCAGGAAATGACGCTGACCTTTGTCCCCAAGATCGTCGCCGTCATGGTGGCACTCGTCATCGCACTTCCCTGGATGCTCAATCTTATCGTTACGTATACACAGAAACTGTTCAACACCATCCCGATGTACATACAGTAAGGAACCGGGGGGCAGGATGCATATTCCGGACATAACCGCGGAACAGGTCGAGATCTTCATCCTGGTGCTGCTGCGGGTGAGCGCGATCGTGGTGACCATACCCATCTTCGGGAGTGCCTCCGCCCCCGCCAGGGTAAAGGGAGGGCTGTCTCTGGCGATAGCCTTTCTGATCGTTCCCTTTGTCGAATTCGACGCCCCGCCGCTCGAGTTCCTGCCGCTGGCCGTGCGGATGGTCGGGGAGGTCATGATCGGGATCATCATCGGTTTCGCAGGGAGGCTGGTCTTCGCGGGGGTACAGCTGGCGGGACAGCTTGCGGGGTTTCAGATGGGCTTCGCCATCGTCAATGTATTCGATCCCGTCACCAGCTCCCAGGTGTCGATTATGGCACAGTTTCAGTACCTCTTTACCGTACTGGTATTCCTTGCCGTCGACGGCCACCACATCTTCCTGTCCGCCATCGCTGAGAGCTACCGGCTTGTCTTCCCCCTCGATTTTCACTTCTCGGCGCAGCTGGCGCAGGGAATTGCCGAGCTTGCAAAATCTGTCTTCGTCATTGCGATCAAGGCGGCCGCCCCGGCCGTCACCGCGCTCCTGATGGTAGATATCGGTTTCGGGCTGATTGCCAGGACCGTCCCCCAGTTGAACATACTGATCGTCGGATTTCCCGTGAAGATAGCGGTGGGGCTGATCGGTATCGGGCTTGCCCTCCCCCTTGTCGCACGGATGATGAGCAGCATCTTTCTCGGTTTCGGAGGCAGCCTGCATGACCTCCTGCGGTTGATGTGATGATTTTTTGACACGACCGTCAGCGGATAGACGGACGATCTGACCTGAACGGGGCTTTTGCATATGGCCGAACAGAATAAAGATCAGGAAAAAACCGAACGAGCTACTCCTAAGAAGCGGGAGGATGCGCGAAAAAAGGGACAGGTTGCCAAAAGCCGTGAGGCCTCGTCCGTTGCGGTCCTGCTGGCCGGCTTGGTCTTTTTCTGGTTCGGTTCCTCCGGCATGGTTGAAAAGATGATGGCACTCACCCGGTGGTCGCTGACCCAGGCCGCCCGGTTCAACGTTGATTACACCAATATCCAGGCCCTCTCAACCGATCTCATATACAGGGTTTTTATCCTGATTTTTCCTCTCTCTCTGGCGGCGCTCCTCATGGGGCTGCTGGTCAATTACCTCCAGGTCGGGTTTGTCCTCTCCGCGGAATCGGTACAGCCGAAATTTTCGAAGATTGATCCGATCAAGGGCTTTACACGGCTGTTTTCCCTCAAGTCCCTCGTGGAACTGATGAAAAATATCTTTAAGATCTTCGCCGTCGGCTTTGCCGTGTATATCATCATCAGGGGAGAGGTAGACAGGTGTATCCTGCTGGTGGACCAGGGCGCGTGGGGGATACTGATGTACATCGCCCGTGTGGCATTCAAGATCGTCCTCAGTGTCTGTCTGGTGCTGATAGTCCTGGCAATACTCGATTATGCCTATCAGAAGTGGGAATTTGAAAAAGAGCTGCGGATGACGAAGCAGGAGATAAAGGACGAGTCCAAGCAGTCGGAGGGGGACCCCCTCATCAAGGCTCGGATACGGCGGCTCCAGCGTGATGCGGCCAGAAAGAGAATGATGGCAAGCGTTCCCACGGCGGATGTGGTTATCACCAACCCAACCCACCTCGCCGTGGCGCTTGTGTACGACCAGGCCCGGATGTCCGCGCCGAAGGTGGTTGCGAAGGGTGCGGGTTTCATCGCCGAGCACATCAGAGATATTGCGAGAAAAAATGGTGTTTCCATCGTTGAAAACAAGCCGCTGGCACAGGTATTGTATAAGAAAGTGGATGTTGATGAAATGATACCGGCAAATCTGTACCGGGCGGTTGCCGAGGTCCTGGCATTCGTTTACGGGATGAAGAGGAAACAGGGATAAGAGATGGCAAGTTCATACGCTGAAGTGAGCACCTTTACGGGCCTGTTCAAGGGCAGCAGCACAGCGATGGCCGCGGGGATAGCCAGTATTCTCCTGGTCATGATGATACCCCTGCCCCCCTTCGTTCTCGATATCCTCCTCTCCTTCAGCATCACCTTCGCCCTGATCATACTGCTGGTCTCCGTGTACGTGCCGCGCCCCCTCGATTTTTCCGTTTTTCCGTCTATCCTTCTGATTGCGACGCTTCTCCGCCTGTCCCTTAACGTGGCCTCCACGCGTCTTATCCTTCTCCACGGCAACGAGGGTACGGGGGCGGCGGGACAGGTCATCCATGCGTTCGGCGCCTTCGTTGTGGGGGGCAATTACGTGGTGGGGTTTATCGTCTTCCTGGTTCTCGTCCTGATCAATTTCGTCGTGATCACCAAGGGCGCCACCAGGATCGCCGAGGTGGCGGCGCGCTTCACCCTGGATGCGATGCCCGGGAAACAAATGAGCATCGACGCCGATCTCAATGCGGGGCTGATCAGCGACGCAGAGGCGAGGAGGAGAAGGCAGGAGATCGGACAGGAGGCGAATTTTTACGGTGCGATGGACGGGGCGAGCAAGTTTGTCAGGGGGGATGCGATTGCGGGAATCGTTATCACCATAACCAATATTCTCGGTGGTCTGATTGTCGGCGTGCTGCAGTTGGGGATGCCGGTGGGGGATGCCGCCCACGCCTATACCCTTCTGACCGTGGGGGACGGGCTGGTGACACAGGTTCCGGCACTGATCGTGTCGACTGCGGCCGGCATGCTTATCTCGCGGTCTACGGCCTCGTCCGATCTGAGCAGGGATGTAGCGGGCCAGGTCTTTCTCCAGCCGAAGGTGATTGCCTCGGCCTCGGCCATTCTCCTGATATTCGGTCTGATCCCCGGGATGCCGAAGGTGCCGTTCCTGCTCCTCGCTCTCGTTTCGGGGATTGTGGCGTACCGGACGCTCAAATCGTCGCAGAAAGCCGCAGAGGAACGGGTGAAGGAGGAACCGGCGGCGGAGTCGGCGGCGGAGTCGATAGAGACCCTCCTGCCCCTCGATTCCCTTGAACTGGAGATGGGGTACAGCCTGGTTCCCCTCGTTGATGCCTCGCAGGGGGGGGAACTGCTCAAGAGGATCAAGGTCCTGAGGCGGCAGATGGCTGTTGAAATGGGGTTTATTATGCCTCCCATACATATACGGGACAACCTGCAGATCAAGCCCGGTGAATATGTCATGAAGCTGAAGGGGGTCGAGATAGCCCGCGGGGAGATACAGATGGGCCATTATCTGGCGATAACCGCAGGTGATGAGGGGGCAAAGGTAGAGGGGATAGAGACAAAGGAACCCTCCTTCGGCCTGCCTGCCGTCTGGATAGACGGGAAGGAAAAGGAGGCCGTTCAGGCGAAGGGGTTTGTCGTTGTCGATCCGGCCACTGTTATTACGACCCATGTGACCGAACTGGTGAAGACGCATGCCGGCGAACTACTGGGCAGGCAGGATGTCCAGTCTCTGCTGGACAGCCTGGCGAGCAGCCATCCCAAGGTTGTCGAAGAGATCGTTCCGAATATCGTTTCGCTCGGCATGCTCCAGAAGGTGCTCCAGCGGCTCCTGAGGGAGAGGGTCTCTATCCGCGACTTTCTCACGATACTGGAAACAACGGCGGATTACGCATCCCTGACGAAGAACGTCGATCTGTTAACCGGGTATGTGAGGCAGGCCTTGGCCAGGCTGATCACACGGGACTATAGTGACGCCGACGGAAATATAACCGTTATCATGGTTTCTCCCGACATTGAGAACAACATCGATAAGTCGGTTCAGCATGCCGAACACGAATCGTTCATTGTGGCCGAGCCCTCCCTGATCCAGAAGATAGTGGGCAACCTCGAGCGGTTTGTCAAAACTTTTACCGACAAAGGGTTGCCACCGATCATCCTCTGCTCTCCCAATGTCAGGATATATCTGAGGAACATACTGGAAAAGTTTTTTCCCACGATCGTTGTCCTCTCCCACAACGAGATTACCCGTGACGTAAACATCAAGTCTCTGGGCATGCTGGTGCTAAGCGATGCAGATTAAACGATACGAAGCGGTGAACACAAAAGAAGCCATGGAAAAGATCAAGACGGATCTGGGTCCCGATGCCGTCGTTCTTTCGACCAGGAGGCTGAGCGGGGGGATCGAGGTGGTCGCCGCCCGGGATCATTTCGAACTGGGGAGCGGAACGGGTGAGATGGCGGCCCCCGAGACGCTTACCCTCTTTAAGGCGGAGCTCGATCAGATAAAGACCCTCATCCGGGATTTCAGGAGAGAGGGGGATATCCATGCCGAACTGGCGGAGCTGAAGGAGACCGTGGGGACCCTCTTCGATGTTCTCGGTGTCCAGAGAGGCGGAGGTGTTCCTCTTCACCTGTCAAAGGCCTATTACCACCTTATCTCGGTCGGTATGTCGAAAGAGCGGGCCTGCGCACTGATAGAGGGACTGAAGGATACCTGCCCCCCGAGCGACCCGGAACCCTCCTATCGTCATGCCCTGGGTGTCGTTGAAGATGCGATACGGCGGTCTGTCACCCCTTCCTACAGGAATCCCGGGAACAAGAGGGTCTCGGCCTTTATCGGTCCTGCCGGCGAAGGGAAGACAACGACCCTGGCAAAGGTGGCCGCCCGCTCTCTGTTCGGAGAAAAGCGCAGTGTGGGTGTCATAACGATGGATACCTATCGGATCGGTGCGGCCCAGCAGTTGAAGATATACACCGATATCATGGATGTCCCCATGGAGGTGGCCTCCGAGAAGAAGGAGTTCGAGAGGGCCTTGAACAGGTTCTCCGACAAGGATGTCATATTGATAGATACGCCCGGGAAGAGTCGCGGTGATGAAGGGTCTCTGCTCAGACTGAAGGAGTGGTGCTCGACGGATCGTTCCCCGGAGATGAATCTTGTCTTGAGCATGACGTCGAGCCAGGAGAGTATGATGGATGCCGCAACGGGCTTTGGGGTTGCCGGTTATGACAATATCATCCTTACAAAACTGGATGACGTACGGAAATTCGGTTCGATGTACAACATTATTGACGCTGTCGGCAAACCGGTGTCGTACATTGCCAACGGGCAGAATGTCCCCCGGGATTTGAGAGAGATGGATCCCGCACGGCTTGCGCGATTGATAGTGGAAAACAGGTTGCATTGATCGTTAATGAACGCTTTTTGAACAAACAGTAACGTCAGCGGCAAAGTCTGAGGGCTGAGATCGAAAAGGATTGCGGGATATTCCCTGATCCGGATCCGTTCACCTTTGAACTTTCAGCCCGCAAGGGAGGTAGATTACGTGGATCAGGCCGGAGTAATGAGAGAGGAAAGAAGAGGCGGCGTGCAGCCTGGGATCAGGCAGAAAAGACGCCATGATGTTACCCGCGTCATCGCTGTCACCAGTGGCAAGGGGGGTGTCGGAAAGACGAATATAACGGCAAACTTTGCGTATCTTCTTTCAAAGATGGGGAAAAAGGCCCTGCTGCTCGATGCCGATGCGGGATTGGCGAATATCGATGTGATCCTGGGGATTGCCCCGGAATATAACCTGAGCCACGTTCTTCGCGGGGAGAAGACCCTGTCGGAGGTCATCGTCGAGGGTCCGGGCGGCATCAAGATCCTGCCGTCGGCTTCGGGGATTCAGGAGATGGCCGAGTTGTCAAAGGGGCACAAACTTACCCTCATGGACGAACTGGACGGACTGGATGAGGATATCGATTTCATGCTGATCGATACCGCCGCGGGCATTGCCGGTAACGTCATGTATTTCAATATGGCGGCCAAGGAGGTTGTCGTGGTCGTCTCACCTGAACCGACGTCACTGACGGATGCCTACGCCCTGATCAAGATACTGTTCCAGGGGTACAGGACGCGGCGGTTTATGCTGCTCGTCAACATGGTAACGGATTCGACCGAGGCCAAGGAGGTCTACCTGAGACTGAACAATGCGACAAACCATTTTCTCGGCCTCCCCATCGAGTATCTGGGGCACATCCCCCACGATCAGAGTGTTTCAAAAGCGGTGAAGCAGCAGAAGCTGTTGGCAGAGAGTTTTTCAGATTCGAAGGCGACCAAGAGCATGGCAGAGATTGTTCAGAAGCTCTGCAGAAAGCGACCGGAAGGGTATGAGAACGGAACTATCAAATTCTTCGACAGATCCATCGTGGGGATCAATGGTTGACAAGAAGGACCGCGAAGGACAGATTGTCAAGTATATCCCCCTCGTCAAGAATATCGTCGGGAGGATTGCCATGAGACTCCCCGGTCACGTGGGAAAGGACGATCTCATCAATGCCGGGATCATAGGGCTGATGTCGGCCCTGGAGAAATTTGATGAGACGAGGAATGTGCTCTTCGAGACATACGCGGGGTTCAGGATCAGGGGGGCCATACTGGACGAACTGAGATCGAGAGATATCGTATCCCGGTCTGATAGGAACAAAGAGGCACGGCTGGAAGAGGCGTTCGGGGCATTGCAGAGGGAGCTCGGGCGGCATCCGACGGATGAAGAGGTCGCAGATTATCTGGAGATACCGATCGACGATTACTATAAGCTCTTGAACGAAGCCAAGGGGGTCTCCATCCTGAGCAGCGATGACCTGCCCCCCGATTACTGTGAGACGCATACCCGGTCCGATGTGTTGGCGAAGATCGATGAGAATAACCCCTTCGCTCTTTTTTCCCAGAGCGAACTGAAAGAGACCGTAAAGGATGCCATAGAGGCCCTTCCCGAGAAGGAGGGGCTGGTGCTGTCACTCTATTATTACGAAGAGCTGACGTTGAAGGAGATAGGCCTGGTGCTGGAGCTGTCGGAGTCGAGGATTTCACAACTCCACTCCCAGGCGATCCTGAGATTGAGGGGCAGCTTGAGGGAACTGAGTCATGACACCGTCTAGTCACACCGCGGCCACCGGGTATTACAGAAAGGCGCTGATGGCCGGATGCCTGTGTCTTGCCCTGTGTGTGAGCGATGGTGCATGGGGACGGTCTGTCGGCGACACTCCCGGCCGGGGATCGCAAAACGGGGTGCAGGAGGTCGGAATACGTGATTTCGCAGGAAGCACTGCGCAGGGGATCGCCTCTACGGAAGAGCGATTTGAACGGTTCAGTGATTTTATCGTTCGCCTGAAAGGTGATCGCGGAGAGGACAGGATCCTGGTGTGTGGCGTGGTTGTGCAGCTGAATCGGGGGATGAGACTGCCGGAAGAGAAGGTCCAGCTGCGAAGGATCATATATAAGACATTGAAGGTACTGCCGGGCGTACCTCAGATCCGCAAGGGGATCAGAGAAAAGATCAAGTCCCGGCTCAACGCATTCATGGGCGGCGGGAGAGTAAAAAATATATATTTTACGACATTTGTCTTATTGTAAAACCGGGAGAATGATGCCAAGATCGGAAAAAAGGGGAGGAGATGTCTATGATGCTCCAGCATCGGGATACAGGGGATACCAAGGATTTTTTTAAGGAGCTGGAACGGGAGTTTGAGTCGACCTTCGGGGAGCTCATACCCGGTATTATTCACGATTTCGCCAGTCCCTTAAACGGGATTCTGGGTCGCTCCGAACTGTTGGGCAGACGGGTGGAAAAGACCCTTGAACGCATGGGAGGAAATGGCACCGCGGCAGACAGCGACACCCTGGAGGATTGCAGGAAGATAGAGGGTGATGCCGGATTGCTCGCGAGGGAGGCGGACCGCCTCTTCAATCTGTTCAACAGTGTGGCGGGAAAATTCCGTGCGCTGAAGGATACCGCCGTGCAGGAGATCGATCTGTCCGAACTCGTTGATAATGAGATAACGTTCCTCTGGTTCTACCCGGACACCAAGCACGATGTTGAAAAAGCCCTGACCCTGGACCGGAATCTCCCCGCGGTGACGGGGGCGAGGGCCGATTATTCCATTGCCCTTTCAGCGATCATCAGACACGCGATCGATTCGATGAAGGAGAGCGAATCAAAGGAACTGGTTGTCGCGACCGGGTATGACGACTCGCATGTATATATCAGGATCCAGGATACGGGAACACCCACGGCCGAAGCTCAGCGGAAGGAGATGCTCGAACAGTGGAATGCGGTCTCCCGGCCTGTTCCTCAGCTGAATGGGCAGGGAGGGTTTTGCCATGCCCTCTCTCTCCTGAAGAAGTACGGCGCCCTCCTCCAGCTTGAGCATGAGGCGGGCTTTACCGTTACCTCGATCCGGATACCGTACTAGACTCTCGACCGGGAGATGTGGAAGGGCACAGACCGGATGGAGCTTCAGCGCAAATCGGATTAAAGAGTGTGGTGAATTATGACGATACAACAGATAAAGGTCACGGTGGTATGGAACCTTTTTGATCCTTTGTGCGAAAAGGGGTACAGGAGGGATGGTCAGGTCACTTGATGTGCAGCAGATGCTCTTGCAGTCCAACGCGATTGAGCGCGTCCAGCAGGTTCAGCAACAGCAGGGCGACGCCCAGCAGAGACACTTTCAGGCCCAGTTGGCGGAAGAGAAGAGGGAGTTGAGGGAAAAGGTAAAGGACTCCGAAGAATCTGAGCGCCTTGCGATCAAGGAAGAAGAGAGACGGGAGAAACGGGAGGGGTCCCAGGAAAAGAACGGGGCAAAGAAAGAGGGGAAAAAGGTCGCTGCCGATGACGGCGAACCTGTGGGAACAATAGATATAAGGGTTTAGCATGACTATAGAATTCATGGCGGGGCTCCAGATCCTCGTCGACATAGCACTGTTTCTTTCCATTGTATCTCTTATCTGGGCGGTAAGCAGGGAACGGGGGAAACGACCTCCTGGAATAGATGCCCAGACTTTCTCTGAATTCAAGGGGCTGATTGAAGACTCCCGGCGTTCTTCGGATCATCTTTTCCACGCGCTGGATGAGGTCAAGAAGATAGCAGTCGCCCTTGGTGAGAAAGAAAGACGGCTGATGACCCTCGCGGGGGAGTCGGACACCGGATACAGGGGGCGAAGGTCGGAGAATACAGACCGCGGGGAAAAGTATGAGGATGTCGTAAAAATGGCCGGTCAGGGTCTGGCCGAAAAGGAGATAGCAGATACGCTCAATCTAACCGAAGGGGAGATATCCCTTGTCCTCAATCTCCATCGAAAAAAGAATGAAGATTCTGCCCACCACACAACCAGTCCATAAACCAGATTTTCTGCTCCATATTCAAAAAAAGGCAGAGTCCCTGCCTCCCCTTTCCGTTGGCGAGGTGGTGGATGCCGAGGTCGTGGAAGGCTCTCGTGCAGGGAAGGCCGTTATTCTGCTGAAAGGCAGCGCAATTATAGCAGATACGGAGCTGCCCCTCACCAAGGGCGAACGGGTTGCGGTGCGGGTTGCCCGGCTGCATCCCGGGGTGGTTCTTCGCACTGTTCATGGGGGAATATTGGAGAAGGCCGGAGTAGTCGATTATCTGAGGGTGTACCGTTCAAACCCGAAGGCCCTCTCCAATCTGCTCATGGAGGGAGTCGACCGGTTCAGCCCCGAAAAACTGGGAGACCTTGCAGACCGCCTCGGGAAGGAAGATGCGAAGAATATACAGAAGATATTCAAATCCCTGATATTTTCCAGGGAGACCCTCAAAAACCCCCTCTTTTTCAAGGAGTATGTCCACAGACTCGGATACCTGATGGAACATACGCTGGGGAAGGCGCTGAAGAGGATAGGCGGGAGGAGAGGGCATCTCGGGGATGCCTTGGACACCCTGAAGGGGGGGTTGATAAAGGTGTCGGACAGACTTCAGCCATTGCTGAGGGCAGGGGATCTCCCCGCGGCGGAAAGGCTTGACAGATTTGTTCGTTCGTCCCTGCAGACCATCGAATCCCACCAGGTAATCAATTACCTGTTCCAGGAGTATGAGGGTAAATATCTGTTTCAGATCCCCCTCCTCTTCCCGGACAGCAGGGGGCTGGCAGAGATATTTGTAGAGTTCAAAGATCGGGATTCCCCGGGCGGGGGGCGTCGCGGCGGAAAGAGCGTCCTGTTTTTGCTGCATATGGACGCCCTGGGCGACGTTGTCGTGGAAGCGAAGGTTGAGGCAGAGAAGATACGATGCGTACTGAAATGCCGGGATCAACGAATCTGCGGTTTTATGAGACCCCTCTTGGGGGAACTGGGGGAACGGCTTGTCGCGCTGGGATATGACATCGAGCATCTGGAGTGCGTGACCCAGAAGGATATCCCCAAAATACAGGATCAATACCGTGAATTTGAGAACTTCTTTGCCCTGGAGGGGGTAGACCTCCTGGCGTGAGACAGGGACGTCGTCCACGGGCAGTACACCGTGGAATGGGGTGGTACAGATACGGAAGCCGGGTGTTTGTATGGAGAGAGACAAGAAGGAGACAGCCGTTGCCGCTGCCATAGAATATGACGGGCGAAAAGACCCTGCGCCAAGGGTTACCGCCAGAGGAAGGGGAGCCGCAGCTGAAAAGATTATTGCCCTCGCCAGGAAACACGGGGTACCGATTAAGGAAGATCCTGCGCTGGCACAGATCCTGAGCCGGCTTGATATCGATGAACAGATCCCGGTCGAGGTGTACAAGGCCGTTGCCGAGATACTGGTCTTTGTCTATTCGCTCAATGAACGGTACCGGGGCGCATGAGTCCACGGTGACGCCGATTCGATCGGAAAGAATCAACTATTCAGTCACGTGGGCAAAAATTTCCCGATACGGCCCCCCCCCGTCCCACCGATGAACCCGGATCGTACAGCCCGTTCCAGTCAGTGCAGAGGGGCGGTGGACCTGGAGGCCCCAGAGGGCGCGGAGCAGGGTCAGTAACCTCTGTATTTACAATTGGTTAGCCCCTGGTCGATGCCGGCCTTCGATGTCATAGATGCGGTGTGCACGGGCTTTGCACCGCTGCTTCGGTTTTAGCGTTCTGTTTCCCCATTGTGGCACGTAACTTGCGGTACGTTAGGTACGGACAGGAAAGGCAGGTATGCGAGATGATCAGCGGCAGCGGTATTAAGGTAATGGTCAGTGCAGCGACGAGGCAGACCCGTCGACTTGACAGTGCCGTGCGGAATATTGCCAATGTCAACACCGCGGGTTTCAAGGCGGAGCAGGTCCGTTTCCTCGAGGGAACCGCCGAGGGGAAACCGGCGACCACGGTCGATTATTCCCAGGGAGGGATACAGAAGACCGGTAATGTCCTGGACCTGGCCATAAGCGGTGAGGGGTTTTTTACCGTTCAGACAAAGGATGGTCTCGCCTATACCAGAGACGGGAGAGCGACGCTCAACGAGAAGGGGGAGTTGGTGTCCCTTGCCGGAGAGTATATCCTCGGTACGGGGGGAAAGATCACCATCTCGGGGGATGATATCCAGATAGGTGAAACGGGCACGGTACGTGTCGACGGTGGTGAGGTTGACACCCTGAAGATCGTCAGTTTTCGACAGCCCTCCGCCCTTACCAAGGTGAACGGGCGGCTCTATCAGGACCCCGGTAATGTGGCAGGCATACAGGAGGAAGAGAATTCAAAGATCAGTTCCGGATACCTGGAACTCTCCAACGTTGAGGTCATACGGGAGATGGTCAAGATGATCAACATACAGCGTACGTTCGAATCGTACCAGAAAACGATTCAGACGATAGACGAACAGAACAAGGCGGCGACAAGCCGGATTGGAAGACTGTAGTAAAGAGGAGGAATGGCATGATACGAGCGTTATGGACGGCCGCAAACGGCATGGAGGCGCAACAGATAACCCAGGATGTGACCGCGAACAACCTGGCCAACATCAATACCGTGGGATTTAAGAAGGCACGGGCCGATTTTCAGGATCTCATGTATCAGGTCTATTCGAAGTCGGGGGCCGAGACGTCCGGCGGGAGTCAGTTGCCGGTGGGGATAGAGATCGGCATGGGGGTAAAACCGGTGGCCGTCCAGAAGATGTTTACCCAGGGCGATTACATGCAGACGGACAATCACTTTGACCTGGCCATCGAAGGGGACGGATTCTTTCAGCTCGATGACAACGGGCGCACCGTCTACACACGTGCGGGCAGTTTCAGGACCGATAAGGACGGCGTGCTGTGTAATTCCGAAGGGCTCAAATTGCAGCCCGAGGTGACCATCCCTGCGGACATGGTCAACTTTACCGTTGACAGCGGCGGGACATGGACGGCGACCGACGGGGTCGGCACCGCCCTGGCGACCGGCAGGATAGAACTCGCCAAATTTGTCAACCCTGCCGGGCTTACCAGCCTGGGAAGAAACCTCTACGACCAGACGGATGCCTCAGGCGACGCCTCGACTGGCAATCCCGGAGAGGAGGGATTCGGCACCCTCTCGCAGAACTTTCTGGAGATGTCGAACGTCAATGTCGTGGATGAAATGGTCAAGATGATTGTCGGCCAGAGGGCGTATGAGATCAATTCCAAGGCGATTCAGACGGCAGATTCGATGATGCAGATGGTAAACAGCCTCAAGAGGTAATGGAGGGAGTGCGGGTGAAAATGTCGGATAAAACACCTCAGATAACGGGTTGCATACTGGGCGTTGTGTGCATGATCCTCTTCAGCGGCAACCTGTGCGCGGCTGATGCAGGGGTGATACGGGGGGAGACGATAGAAGAGGCTGTCCGGACCTATGTTGAAAGGAATATGTTCTGGCCGGAGGGTGCCATGCGTATGGATTTTCCCGGCGGGATATCCGATGTGACCCTGCCGGGGGAAAAGATTGCCTGCCGGGTCCAGAGCAAAAGGAATGAGGACTTTATCGGGAATACCTCCTTTACCGTCAGGTTTTATGAGGATGGCAGGCTCCTCGGGAAGCGGACCTTCAGGGCACGGCTGGAGGTGCTGATAAATGTGGTAATCAGTGTACGGTCCCTTGCCAAGGATACCGAGATTAGCCGTGGTGATGTCAAATTGACAAGACGGTGGTTTACCCGCCCGCCCCGCAATATCATTTCGAGCCTGGATGATGTCGTGGGCAAGAAGCTGTGCTCCAGTATCAAACCGAATACCGAGATAACCGGGAGGATGGTGAAAGATATACCGGTGGTGCGGAAGGGAAGACCGGTAAAGATCGTTATCGAGAACGGCCTGATGGGAGTGACGACCGTCGGCATGTCGGAGCAGGACGGGATGCGTGGTGAGTTGATACGGGTCAGGAACGCATCGTCCAAAAAGATGATTTATGCCAGGGTTATGGATACCTCCCTGGTAAGGGTGGAGTTTTAGGTATGGAACGGCGAGCGTATATATCTGTCGTCCTGCTGAGTGTCCTTTCGCTGGTTGCAACTGCCGGATGCTCCTCACGGGTCGATATCCTGGAGAAAGATCGGTTCATCCCTGTTCAGGTGAAGGAACCGTCCCCCCCGCCTGTGGGGTCCATCTGGCCCGGCGAGAACGCACGGAATTCACTTTTTTCCGACAACAAGGCGAGGCATGTCAATGATATCGTGACCATCCTCATAGATGAATCATCCTCGGGGAGCAATTCCGCCAATACGACGACTTCACGGGATACCGAGACGCTTGCGGGGATATCCGCTCTCCTGGGGATGGATCGATATATGGCCAGGAAGAACAAGGATCTTACCGACGGAGATGACGTTTATACTGCGGGACTTCTCCCCTCGATTCAGGTCGGCGGGACTTCTGCAAACAAACTCACCGGGAAGGGGGCCACGACCCGCGACAGTGAACTGCAGGCACGGATAACGGCCAGGGTAGTCGAGGTGCTCCCCAACGGGAACTTGAACATAGAAGGGAAACGGCGGCTGGCGGTCAATGCAGAGGACCAGTATATTGTGATTTCCGGCACCGTCAGGCCCGACGATATCACCTCGGACAACGTGATATCATCGCAGTACATTGCCGATGCGAAGATTGTCTATACCGGCAAAGGAGTTGTGAATGACAAGATGAGACCGGGCTGGCTGACGCGCATCGTGGACTGGGCGTGGCCGTTCTGATCAGGCTGGAAGGGAATGATGGTATGAAGACAAAGACAATAACAATTTTCATCTGTGCGGCACTTTTCCTTGCAATGGGTCTTATCGCTGTATCCGGGGCCTCTGCCGCCCGCCTCAAGGACATTGCCAGTATCGGCGGAATCAGGGACAACCAGCTGGTCGGGTATGGCCTGATTGTCGGTCTGGCGGGAACGGGTGATGATATTGAAAACGGATTCACCAAGGAGACCCTTGCCAACATGTTGAGCAGGCAGGGTCTGGGGATGAAGGGAGAATCCAGGGAATCCCTGGCCTCGGACAATGTGGCATCGGTCATGGTCAGCGCCGCACTTCCTCCCTTTGCCAAGGTGGGAACAAAGATAGACGTCACGGTTTCCTCTATCGGTGATGCAAAGAGCCTGCGCGGGGGAACCCTGCTGATGACCCCGCTTCGGGGGGCGAACGGTGTGGTGTATGCCGTGGCCCAGGGGGCGATATCTATCGGGGGATTCACTGCAGGCGGCACCGGTGCAAGCTTTTCCAAGAACCATCCGACTGCGGGACGGATCACCAATGGAGCCTTTGTTGAGAGAGAGCTGGCCTATGATTTTGAGAAGAGGCAGTCACTCTCCATCAACCTCAATCAGCCCGATTTTACGACTGCGACAGGGGTGGCGGCTGCCATACACGGCGTGGGGGAGGGCGTGGAGGCAACGCTTGTCGACTCATCGACGGTTTCCGTCAGTATCGGGGAATCCTTCGAGGGGAACATCATCGAGCTTGTCTCGATTATCGAAAACATCAACGTTGAAGTCGACTCTCCGGCGGTTGTGGTCATCGATGAGAAGACGGGCACGATCGTTATGGGAGAGAACGTACGGATATCAACCGTAGCCGTGGCCCATGGGAACCTGTACATACAGATAAAGGAGAAAAAAGAAGTATCGCAACCGTCCCCCTTTGCCCCGGCTCCTCCTGCCGGCAGTGCGCCGGTTTCCACGGGTGACGGTACAACCGTCGCTCCCGGAGGGCAGACGATCGTGACAAGCGATACAACGCTCGGTGTTGAAGAAGAGACGGATCGCCTGGTGGTGGTGCCGAGAGGAGTGACGATCCAAGAGGTCGTCAGGGCGCTCAACGCGATAGGCGTTACACCGGGGGATCTGATAACCATACTGCAGACGATCAAATCTGCGGGAGCGCTCCAGGCGGATTTGAAACTGATATAGGTGGCGGGGGACCAGATGGAAGGAATAGGCTTAGGGGGATCGGCAGCGATAGGGGCACTCTCCAACCCGGAAGAGGCCATCCGTCCCGAGGGACAGCAGGGGGAAGTGACGAAGGCGCGGCTGAAAAAGGCGTGTGCCGATTTTGAGTCCATCTTCATCAGTTACATGTTGAAGACCATGAGGAAAACGATCCCGAAGAGCGGACTGAATGAGTTCGCCGGTAAGGACATCTACACCATGCTCCTTGATCAGAAGGTGGCCGAAGACATTGCGAAGAGAGGCGGCGGCATGGGCATTCAGGAGATGCTCCTGCACCAGCTCGGCGGACCGGGCAAATCGGCGGACAAGGAGTAAGAGCAAGTGCCCGGAATAATAGTTATTTCGTGTGTATGTGCACAGGGTATGGGGCCCCGGTCCCTAAAGTTTTATGGCAGATTTTCCGATATCCTGTAGAATAGAAGAAAAAACAAAAAGGAGATCTCGTAGATGAAAATTTCTGAGACAAGAAATTCAGTGACCGAACTCGTTTCGCAGCATCAGATCAACGATCAAAAGGTGGGCGCCGGGCCTGAGAAACAGGCGGAGGGCGGTGTCGTTGCGGAAGAGAAGGTGAGCCTCTCCCCTATGGCACAGGATTTCCAGAAGGCCCAGAGGGCAGCCAAAGAGCTCCCCGATGTGCGGGAAGAAAAGGTCCAGGAATTGAAGGAGCAGATCAAGGCGGAACGATACGACGTAAACGGCGAAAAGATTGCCGAAAAGATGTTAAGCGAATCATTCTTGGATATCATCGCGTAGAACAATGGATAACACACTATATCCCCTCTATGACCCCCTGATTTCCGTTCTGAGGAAGGAAATCGAAGTCTGTGGAGAATTGCATGCCTCTCTCGTGCATGAGAGAGAAATCCTCGCAGGGTCTTCCGCCGATGAACTGTATGAAAGCAATGCCAGGAAAGAGGCCTGTATCCTGAAGGCCGGCATGCTGGAAGATGCCAGAACGAAGTTGATCGGAAAGATCGCCGCCGAATTGGGCCTTGAGGGGAAAGAGATGACCCTTTCAACGCTGTTGTCACACGGAGATGATCGCCGGAAAAAAGAACTGAAGAAATGCCGGTCGGTCCTCCGCTCCCTCCTCACGGATATCAATGAGCTGAACGAGCGGAATAAGCTGTTTCTCAACGCCTCCCTCTCCCATGTGCAAAGATCCATCGATTTTTTAGGACAGCTCGTCTATCCCGGCGCAACATACCTCAACACGGGTAGATTGAAAACAACCAATTTGAATGGGAAGATCGTAAGCAGAGAAGGATAGACCGATGTCGGGTATCGACACACTGAATATTGCAAAAGACAGTCTGCTCAGTCATCAGACGGCGATAAATATTACGGGAACCAATATCGCCAATGCAAACACCGCTGGATATTCGAGGCAGCGGGCGACATTCAGTACCCTGATCCCAGGTGTCGAGATAGCGGGGATAGAGAGGATATACGATCAGTTCCTCGGGGTCCAGATCAACGAACAGGCGAATGAATTGGGGGACAGCGAGGCGAAGAAGGACGCCCTGGGCAGGGTTGAAATGATCTTTAATGAGACGTCCGGCGGCGGCATCAACGAGCTGTTGAGTAAATTCTGGAGCGCGTGGGAAGACCTGTCGGCGAATCCTTCGGGGCAGGCCGAACGGGTAACGCTGGTTTCTACCTCACAGAGCCTGGCTTCCCTGTTTCGCTCATCCGGCGACGACCTCATCGCCGCCCAGGATGACGCGAATACGAGGGTGTCGAGTCTGGTCACCCTGGTCAACGATTACGTGTCGGATATGGCCGATATCAACAACAAGATCCAGGCCAGTGTGGGCACGGCGAATGATTCCAGCCTGAACAGCCTCAAGGACAGCCAGGAAAATCTCCTGTCAGATCTGGCTGAGATCGTCGATTTTCACTATGTCAGGAATGCGGATGATTCGGTCAGCGTCTTCCTGTCCAATGGGATGCCGCTGGTGGATGGCGGACAGAGCTGGGCCCTTGATACCGTGACGGATGACCAAACCACCTTCTATAATGTTGTCTTTGCAGACGACCCTACGGTGGAGATCAACACATCTCTGACAAAGGGGAGCCTGGCGGCCTACCTGGAGGTTCGCGATACCACCATCGTGGGATATCTGGACAGTCTGAACACCCTGGCCGCTACCCTCGCCACCGAGATAAACACCCAGCATGCACTGGGGTATGATATCAACCAGGACCTGGGCGGAGATTTCTTCTACTTTGACGTTTCTCCGGCGGCCCAGGAGGCCCGGTATTTGAAGGTCAGCGCAGCCATCATAGCGGACGTGAATAAAGTGGCGGCATCGGCGACGGTCAATGGTGACGGCGAAAATGCCGTGAGCATGAGTGAGATAAAGGATGAGCTGACCATGAACAGCGGCACATCGACCTTCAGTACCTACTATTCGTCTCTCGTCGGGCAGGTCGGTCAGGATGTCGCGTACGAGAACAGAAACTTCGATCATTATACGAATCTCTTGACCCAGTTGACGAACAAACGGGAGGAAGTTTCAGGGGTTTCGATCGATGAAGAGATGATGAGCCTTATCAAGTATCAGACCGGCTACACTGCATCGGCCAAACTCTTCACCGCCGCCCAGGAGCTGGCGGAGACCCTGATGAGTCTGGTCCAGTGAGTGTGAAACGGGGAGGTGCTGCCTCATGGCAATGCGTGTATCGGAGAATATAAAATATAGTACCATAGTCGATAATATGTTTAAGGCGCAGGAGAGTTATAGCAAACTCGCCGAAAAGGTTGCTTCACTGAAGGAGATCAACAAGCCATCGGATGATCCTGTGGGTATAAACAGGGTGCTGAATCTGCGGGAGTCCATGGCATCCGTCGAACAGTACGGCCAGAATATCACGAGTTGTGAATCATGGCTGACGATCACGGAATCAAAGCTGTCTTCTGCCGGTGACCTCCTGGTCAAGGCCAGGGAGGTGGCGGTTGCCCAGTCGACAGCGACCGCGTCTGAAGCGGCTCGAAGCTCGGAGGCGGGGACGGTACAACAGCTCATCGACGAGATGCTTACCCTCGCCAATTCAAAGTATGATGGCAGGTATCTCTTCGGGGGCACAAAAACGGGAACGGCACCCTTTTCATCTACCGAAAGGGGGTCCACCGAGATAGGGACCGCTGCAGTCGCTGCCGGGAATGCGTTTGACGGCACGGTGACATCCGGCGGCACCTATACCGGTTCGGTAAACAAGACGTATGTGGTGAAGATTACCGACTGGAACGGGGGCACCGAGACGGCAACGTACAGTGTGTCCGCTGACGGAGGGGCGACCTGGGCGTCGACGGGCCAGACCTTTGTCCTTCCAGACGGCGGTTCGGTCGCCACCGGCGACATCGGTGACGGCATAAGCCTGACCTTTGAGGACAGCGGTACGGTAGACCTGGCCGCAGGTGACATCCTGTATGTCGATGCCTTCGCCGCGGGATATTACAGCGGCAACGGCGGGCAGCTGTCCGTGAATATCGGCGAAGGGACACCCTTCGCGTATTCCATCTCCGGTGAGGCCGCGTTCACGGACGAGGGGGATGGAACCGTTGATATATTCGCTGCCCTCACCACGTTGAAAGAGGCGCTGGAGAACAATGATCCGGACGGCATTGCGGCCTGCCTGGACGATCTCGAGACTGCGTCCGATCAGATATCGAAAAATATCTCTGTATGCGGCACCAGGATAAACCGGCTGGAGATAGCGCAAAGCAATATGACCGACATGGAGCTTGATCTGACGGAGCTGCTTTCCGAGGTGGAGGATGCGGATATATCAGAGATCATTACAAAACTCTCCATAAAGGAGATTTCCCTACAGGCGTCGTATTCGGTGGCGGCACAGATAGGGAGTTTGACGATACTCGATTTCCTTCGATAAATGAACCGCCGGTGCCCGTGTGAACGATCAACACACAGAGCTGTTCCTGCGGAGACGGGAATCGAGTCCCATATCATGACGCGTGAGGATCCGCTCTCATGCGTTGACACACTGTTTGTGAGACCATCATATGCTGATCCTGACACGGAAGTTGGGCGAAACAATACGAATCGGTAATGAAATCGAGGTTACCATCCTCGATGTAAAGGGGAAACAGGTACGAATTGGAATAGATGCCCCCTCAGATGTGGCCATTCATCGCGAGGAGATTTACCAGATAATCAGGGAACAGAATATCCTGGCGGCGGAGGCAGGGCGCGATGATGCAATCGGTGGGAGTCTGCCTCATCTATGGAAGCGGTTGAAAAAGGCGAAGGAGGACGGTGCGTGAAGATTTCAACCACCCGCTTTGGCGATATATCTATCGATGAATCCAGAATCATCAGGATGAAGGAGGGGATGCTGGGATTTGAGCACCTGAAGAGGTATGTGCTGCTCACGCAGGACAAGGAAACCCCCTTCCTCTGGTTTCAGTCCGTTGATGACGGTTCCATTGCCTTTGTTGTCATCCATTCTTTTGTCGTAAAACCTGATTATGAACCGGTTATCCCTGACGCCGAGGTGAGACTGCTCGGGATCGAATCGTCCGGGGGCGAGGAGGTGGTTGTACTGTCTGTCGTAACGATTCGTTCCGATCCGTTCACGGTGATGGCAAACCTGCGAGCCCCTATTGTGGTCAATGCCGAAAAGATGGTGGCGAAACAGGTTATCCTCGTTGAAGGGGATTACCCCGTTCAGTACTCCCTGACGGAGAATAAGGCCGCTCTCGAGGCGCAGGCCCGTAAAAAGAGAACGATGCCCCCCTCCATTCCGGCACCGTAACGAGAGGATCCGGCCGGACCGGGGAAGTCCTTCCTGCCATTGTAGTTCCTGTTGTCTGCCCGGCTATATTCCTATTTCAATAATATATCCTACCCCCAACGCCGATGATGTGCGGTGGAACGAGGCATTTCCCGTGAAACGATCATTGGCACCCCTGCAACGGCCTCACAACCGGTGAACCGACTCACAACCCCTCCGGACTACAGAATGGCATGGGTCTTGCTTTTATTGTGGTAAAGACCTTGAAGAGAAGGGGTATTCTTATGAACGGTACGGCGGAGTTGAAATATTCAGACGGGTTGGCTGGGAAGGAATCTTTCTTCTTCAAATGGCTGCTCAAGCTGGGCGGGGACGCCGCCAAGAAAAATGGAGAGCTGCTCCTTGAGAACCTCAATCTCCAATCCGAGATAGAAAGACTGAAAAAGGTTAATTTTATTGACGATACGACAGGGATCCACAACAAGAGATACCTGCAGATACGGCTGAGAGAAGAATTTGCCAGGGCGCGAAGGCACGGTTTTGCGCTCTCCTCTGTCTTTATCGACCTGGATGACTTTAAAGCGATTAACGACACATACGGGCATATTACCGGTGACAGACTGCTCAGGGAAATGGCCTCTGTTCTGGAGGGTCTGTGTCGCAGTGAAGATGCGCTGGTCCGTTTCGGAGGCGAAGAATTTGTGGTTCTCATGTCGGATACCAAAGGCTATGAGGCCGTTGCACTGGCTGAGAGGATCAGGAAAGAGATCGCGGGGCATCGCTTCTCCTGTGGGGACAGGGAGATCTCTCTGTCGGTAAGTTTAGGCGTAAGTACCTTTAACGACAATGATTTCAGATATGTAACCAATCCTGAAGAGTTGATAGATATGGCCGATAGGGCGATGTACAGGGCTAAAGAAAATGGCAAGAATACTACCTGCTACCTGCCCTCTCATCCTGGAGATGACAATCCCGTTCCTGCGGGGATTGCTGAACGGCACTATGAAAGAATATTCGTATAAATTCGGAATTTTCTGTATTACTCCCCCCTCCCATGGGAAAAATTTACCGGTATCGGAAAACATTTTTTTACTCTTTCCCTGCGGACCGTGCCGTTCCTTTCAGATTTTTCCCGCTGCCGCAAATAATCTGTAAAGTTTTTTTATTTCCTGCCGATTAACACAACAGTTGCGTTCGATAAAATTGTTGCGAAGCGCATAATTTTTTGTTGCCCCTGTCCGGGGACGATGTACTGGTGTCTAGAAACGATTTAATAGCAGAAGGTTAGAGAATTGTTGGCCGTACATCTTTCGGGTGGCGAAGCCGGGGAGTCCAGGAACACGTGCTCGATCTCTCTATTCCTGAGCTGTCCGGACACTAGGGAATTTTTACGTGTAGAAGGTGGTTAGATGTCAAAATTATTCTACTCCACTGCAGAGGTGGCTGGGCTGTTCAGTATGAACCGGGTCACCATTTATCGGTGGGTGAAGGACGGAAAGATCGGGGCATATAGGATAGGCAGACGTCACAAGATTCCCGTATCTGAGGTGGTCAGATTGCTGAGAGAGTTCGGTTTTTCAGAGCCAGCGATCCGTGATCTTTGTGGTGACATAGATGAAAACCGGCTCAGCGAATCGGCAAAGGGACTGGTGACAGACCGGGGTTTATAGAATTTCAGGATCGAATGTAGGTCGAGGGGGCTGCCGTCCGCAGGGACGTGGAGCCTGTTGCAATCAAAAAAGAACGAGGGGTTGCCACAATGTTTCGAAATGCGACACTGGGGAAGAGAATCGGTTTTGGCTTTGCCATGCTGTCTGTTCTCACGATTGCCGTTGGGACAACGGGATATCTGGGTCTGGCTCGCGTTCTGAGTGTAACGGAATTTTACAAGAATACCAATGTGATCAAAGGCATCGTTGCGTCTGTGAAGGAACATACCGATCAATATCTCCTGTACAACTATACCGAGGCCAGGGAAAAGCAGGAGGCGGCCGGGAAGCAGGCATTTGCCCAGATAGAAAAGGGGCAACGGTTCATACGCGAGATGGTGGCCTCTTCCGCCCTCGATGACGAAGAAAAGGAACGGATCGGCAACGCCGGAAGGGAAATGACCCGTTACGGGGATGCCCTCAATCAATACGTTGCCTCCGAGACAAATAAGATAGCGGCGATCCAAGAGGCGGAGAAGCTGAGCGCGGATGTGGCCGGTCATATCGAGAAGGGTGCGTTGTGGGTGGATGACCTGCGCGTGGCACATGAGGTCCTGACGGCCGACATGAGCGCCTATTTCAACCGACCCCTGGAATCGATCTGGCAGAGGGTGGCGGCTGATCTGGAGAAGGCGAAAAAGGCCGCGGACGAATGGTACGTGAAGATCGAAAACAGTGATGAGCTGCGGGCGGTTGGCGACGCAATAAAAAGTGTGGGGCAGGCCCTCGAAACCGCGCTTACCGGATATCACCGGGAGGTGAAGGATCAGGAGGGATACCATGCTTTGATGATCGAGCACAAGGGAAGGTTCGAAAAGATCTGCGCCGAGCTCGACAGGGCGAGCGCCGAAAAGCTGCAGAGGCAGACACGCTCTTCACTGGTGTGGATGTTCATCATTATCGGAGCGGCTCTCCTGATCGCTGTTCTGTATTCGTTTCTTACCATACGAAACATCGTGGAACGAACGGGGAGGATCGTTGACGGGGTCAACGAGGGGACCGAGCATATGATCACCGCTTCCGGTCAGGTTTCATCCGCCAGTCAGGCCCTTGCCGGGGCGGCCGGCGAGCAGGCATCATCGCTGGAGGAGACATCCTCATCTCTCGAGGAACTGGCCTCTATGACGAAGCAGAACGCCGACAATGCCCAGCAGGCGGATATCCTGACGAATGAAGCGGGGCAGATGGTCAAGGATGTGAGCGAGAAGCTCGCACAGATGACCCGGGCCGTGGATGATATCGGCAGGAATTCCGAGGAGACCTCTAAGATTATCAAGACGATCGATGAGATTGCCTTCCAGACAAACCTTCTCGCACTGAATGCGGCTGTAGAGGCGGCGCGCGCCGGTGAGCACGGGGCCGGGTTTGCCGTGGTGGCCGATGAGGTGCGGGCCCTTGCGATGCGCTCGGCCGAGGCGGCGAAAAACACAAATGATCTGATAGGAAACACCGTCAATTCCGTCAAGGAGGGGTCACGGCTCAACGAGGAGGTCAACGAGTCTTTCAAGAAAAATGCCGAGATCGTGGGGAAGACGAGCGATCTGGCCAGTGAGATCGCCGCGGCGTCGCAGGAGCAGGCACAGGGGATCGAACAGATCAACAAGGCCGTTGCGGAGATGGACAAGGTGACCCAGCAGAATGCGGCCAATGCCGAAGAGAGCGCCTCTGCGTCTGAAGAGATGCGTGCCCAGGCAGAGGCCATGAAGGATATTATCGGATCCCTGATTGCCCTGGTTGGCGGCAACAGGAACGGCATGAAGACACAGAGTAAGGAGCCTGTCGCAGACACGGCGATCAGAACGGTCCCAAAGGTGATTTCCTCGGGGCTTCGTAAGGCCCTTCCGTCTCCTGCGGCGAAAGGCGGCGGTAAGCGCCTCCCCTCCCGTGATGGAGAGGAGGTCAGGCCCGAGGAGGTTATCCCCATGGAGGAAGGGGATTTCAAGAATTTTTAGCAGTGTGTGATCAAGGAAAGAATCAACGGTACGGTGAACAAGAATAAAAGGAGGTTGTAGATTATGAGCACCGAAGCAATGGAAATGACAAAAGAGACAGTATCCTCGATAAGTCGGGAGGGAAAGTACCTCACCTTCGAACTTGGCGGGGAGGAGTACGGTCTGGAGATCCTGAGGGTAAAGGAGATCATCGGAATCATGAAGATTACGTCTGTTCCCCGGACGCCGACGTACGTGAAGGGGGTGATCAATCTTCGGGGAAAGGTCATCCCCGTCATCGATCTTCGCCTGAAGTTCGAGATGGAACCGATCGAATATAACGAACGGACCTGTATCATCGTTGTCGATATAGCGGACAGCTCGCGAAACGGACTCATGATGGGCATCGTGGTCGATTCCGTTTCCGAGGTTCTCAATATCGGGGCCGACGAGATCGAGGACACGCCGACCTTTGGCACAAAACTTGATACCGAATACATTTTGGGGATGGCCAAGGTCAAGGGGAACGTCAAGATCCTTCTCGATATCGGCAAGGTCCTGTCTGTCCAGGAACTCGAATCCCTGTTCAAGGAGGAGTAGGATCATGATTGCCGAGACCGTATTGATAACAGGGTTGTGCCTCGTTGGGGCCGCGGTTGTTGCCGGTGCTCTGTATCTGACCCGTGGAAAGGCACCCACCACCATCCTGTGGATCAAGGTGTCTCCGGGAATACTGGTCCTCTGCATATGCCTGTTCATACTCGGCAAGTTTGGCGCATATCACTATACGGCCCTGGGCCTATGCGTGGGGATGGGACTCCTGGTGATGGGTGGTGTCTTCACACTGTTTGTCGAGCAGGCCATGAATCCCTTGACCCGGGTTATCGAACAAATCGCCGGAGGAACCGATCAGATTGTCGTTGCCTCCGGACAGCTTTTACTCTCTAGCCAGTCGTTATCAGACGGTGCGAACGAACAGGCCTCGAGTATCGAGGAGACCTCTTCTTCTCTGGAAGAGATGGCTTCAATGACACAGCAGAACGTCGGGCATTCAAAGGAGGCGATGTCGCTGGTCGGGAGATCGATGGAGAAGCTGAAAGAGGCAAACGGGTTGATGAAATCCCTGATAGAATCCATGGAAAATACGTCGGCGGCGAGCGATGACGTATCAAAGATTATCAAGACCATTGATCAGATTGCCTTTCAGACCAACCTTCTGGCCTTGAATGCCGCCGTCGAGGCCGCCCGGGCCGGTGAAGCGGGGGCCGGTTTTTCGGTCGTTGCCGAGGAGGTACGCAACCTGGCCATGCGCTCATCGGAGGCCTCCTTGAGCACCCAGGAACTTATTACGGACGTTATCAAGAAAATCGAGGCCGGGACCGGTCTGGTGGAACGGACCGACGACTGTTATCGCGAGGTGGCTATCAATGTCCAGAAGACCAACAATCTGATGGACGAGATCGTTAGTGCCTCCCAGGAACAGGCGCAGGGGATTGAACAGATCAACACTGCCGTTGCGGAAATAGATAAGGTGACCCAGCAGAATGCGGCCAATGCCGAAGAGAGCGCCTCTGCCTCGAGACAGATGAGTGTTCAGGCACAGAAGATGCGGGACCTTGTCGAAGGTACGGCCGGTGTGGGTGCAGACGCCGGACACCTCGGAGGGGGCGGTGCCGGATTCGCACGGACAGTTCGGCAGGCGGTAATCCCGAGGATGTTCGGGCAGAAGGGGGAGAAGGTGCTCCTCAAGATCGCGCATGGTAAATGAGCGAAGAGGTGGCAGAAGGGTCCTGCCTGAGGGATTGAGAAAAGGACCCTTCTGGGGGAGAGTGCCGGCGGCGTCGGATGCGCCCTGAACGATTGTTGCATGAGAGTTTGGATTTTACGAGAGGGAGGATGAAAAATGAAAAAAATAACCCTTAAAAATAAATTGATCATGGGATCACTGGCCATGGTGGTCTTTGTCATGGTGGCCTCTGCCCTTGTTCTTTCGTATCTGATCAACAGGCAGAACGAAAATGCGTCCTTTGATCTGGTTGGGAAGGCACTCAATATCGCCTCCAGCGATCTTTCGGAGAGGCAGGGCCAGCTCCTTTCCATTGCTTCACAGGCCGCAAACATGGACGGGATGGCGTCCGCGGTTCAATACATTCTGGATTTCGGGAATTCCGACGACGATGGCGGGTCTCTTGCAATGACGAAAGGTACCTATGAGGAGATGGCAACCGGTATCTGCCGAATAGGGGTTATGAGTAATATTTGGAAGATAGCCGTTTATGACACGAGCGGGAAACTGTTGGCCTTCGCCGACCAGAGAGAGGGGAATGAGTTCATCTTGGGTTATTACGTCACCAGTCCCCGCCCCACCTTTTTTACCGAGGTGGTACAGGGGGGTGAAAAGAAGGATGAATATGTCTGGAAAGAGTCGGACAGTGTCGACGATCTGGGGCTGGCTGCCGCGTTTAACCAGACAATTCCGGAAGAGGATCGAGTGACCTACAAACAGGCCGGCAAATATGTCACACTGACCTCCTATGCCCGGATTATGACGCTGGCGTACAACAAGACAACCGAGGCGCTGGAAAAGAGACAATGCGGTTTTGTCGTCGCAATCCAGAAGCTGGACCGGCCTTTTGTGAAAAAGATGTCCGGTCTTGCCGGGATGGGGATAAACATCTTTACCGCGGACGGTTTGAGTGTCGGGACCGTTGATGAGTACCGGTCGATCATCTCTGGCGGGGAGACGGAGAAGGGATCGAAGGAACGGCAGATAATCCTGAATGAGATGAAGCTGGAAAGCGGCGGTTATTATCAGGGCATCCTGTCCCTTTACGACGGGCCGGCGGTGGTCGGTTCAATCGCGGCAATCTACTCCAAGGCCGTGGCATGGAGCAACACATGGCAGGTGATCAAGATGCTGGCCCTTGTCTGTCTCCTCTGTGTCCTGATAATCGTGCCCCTTGCGGTTATCGTTTCCAATTCCCTGACCAAGCCGATTAACAAGATCATCGAGGCCCTGAACAAGACGGCCAACGAGGTCTCCGATGCCTCGGATCATATCTCGCGCTCAAGTCAGCAGCTTGCCGAGGGCTCGGGCGAGCAGGCATCATCTATCGAGGAGACGTCGTCCTCGCTGGAAGAACTTGCATCCATGACGAGGCAGAATGCCAATAACGCCAACCAGACCGATGAGATCATCAAAGAAACGGGGAAGATCGTTGATGATGTCAACAGGAAACTTGCACAGATGACCGAGGCCGTGGGTGATATCAGTAAAAATTCCGAAGAAACCCAGAAGATCATCAAGACCATCGACGAGATAGCCTTCCAGACCAACCTGCTGGCCTTGAATGCCGCTGTAGAGGCGGCCCGTGCGGGGGAGGCCGGGGCGGGGTTTGCCGTGGTCGCTGAGGAGGTGAGAACCCTCGCCATGCGGTCCGCTGAAGCGGCAAAGGATACCAGTGATCTCATAGGGATAACGGTAAAATCTGCCAAGGAAGGGACCGAACTGAACGAGGCCGTCAATGAGGCCTTCACAAAGAATGCCGAGATGGTGGCCAAGACGAGCGGGCTGGTGAGCGGTATAGCAGAGGCATCACAGGAGCAGGCGCAGGGGATCGAACAGATCAACAAGGCCGTTGCGGAGATGGACAAGGTGACCCAGCAAAATGCGGCCAATGCCGAGGAGAGTGCCTCTGCGTCGGAACAAATGAGTTCCCAGGCGGAAGGGCTGAAGAATATTGTCGGGGCCTTAATGGATCTGATTGGCGGGAGTACGAACGGGATGGGTGACAAGGCCAATGAGGCACCGAAAGAGGTAAGGATGATCGACAGAAAGACCCTTGCCGCCGAATCTGGAAAGATCTTTGAAATTTCTCCGAGAGAGAAAGACAGGGGCGCACAGACACCCGCTCATGGCACGCAGGAAGTCAGGCCTGAAGAGGTTATTCCTATGGAAGAAGGGGATTTTAAGGACTTTTAGGCATGATAACCGATGAATTAAGGGACGTTGATTTTGAAAAAATAAGCCGTCTCGTCTATGAGCAATGCGGCATCAACCTGCATTTGGGCAAGAAGGAACTGGTCAAGGCGAGGTTGGGTAAGCGTCTGAGGAAGGAAAAAATCGGATCCTTCGCCGACTATTATCGGCATGTGACGGCCGAAGGGGGGATGGATGAGTTGATTGCGATGATCGATTCCATCTCTACCAACCTGACCAGCTTCTTCCGGGAAGAGAGACATTTTCACAAGCTTCGCGAGGTGGTGCCTGCGATGATAGCGACATCAGGGGGCGGGCACCGCCTGCCGAAGCTGAGGATATGGAGCGCGGGGTGTTCCACCGGAGAGGAGCCCTATTCACTGGCCATTACCCTGAAAGAAATCGTGGATGCCGGGGAGGTCGATCTGAAAATCCTGGCCACCGATATTTCCACAGAAGTGCTCAGAACGGCCGCAGGCGGGGTGTATCCAAAAGAGCGGGTCAAGAACATCCCTCCTCTGCTCCTGAGAAAATACTTTCAGATTGGACAGGGGAAGTGGAGCGGGCACTATCGGGTGAAGAAAGAGATTCGGGATATCCTAACATTCAGGAGGTTCAATCTTATGGAGACGCTGCCGGCCGACAGCCTTTTTGACGTCATATTCTGCAGAAACGTTATGATATATTTTGATAAAGAAACGCAAAAGGACCTGATCGGCCGGTTTCATGGTTGTCTGAAGGAAGGGGGATATTTCTTTGTTGGACATTCTGAAAGTCTGACGGGTTTGAAGCATCCGTTCCAGTATATTGAGCCGAGTATGTACCGCAAGTAAATTTCATGGATGACTGTATGAACCGGATTGTAGTCGGAATTTCAGATGTGAAAGTAAGCGGAAATGTCGAGGATGTGCTGGTCACCTATGCCCTTGGGTCCTGCCTCGGTGTTGCCGTATATGACCCGTGGGTAAAGGTGGGGGGTCTTTTACATTTCATGCTTCCGGATTCATCGCTCGATAGCAGCAAGGCCAAAGAAAGGCCGGCAATGTTTGCCGATACAGGGATACCGCTCCTCTTTAAATCCTGCTACCGGTTGGGAGCGGAAAAGAAGCGTATGATCGTGAAAATTGCCGGGGGTGCCAATATACTCGACAGTGCCAATCATTTCCGGATCGGCCAGAAAAACATAACTGCTTTGAGGAAGATATTCTGGAAGAACAATGTGTTGATAGATGGAGAGGACATCGGAAAGGATAACCACCGTACCGTTCAACTGGGTATTTCCACCGGCAGGGTTGTGGTGAAAAGCCCAAACGGAACGTTACGGGAACTGTAAGGAGCCATTATGTTCAATGTACTGATAGTGGATGATTCAAATTCGATGCGTGCCGTCATAAAGAAAATTATCTCGATCTCGGGTTTCAAGATGGACCAATGCATCGAGGTGGAGAACGGGAAGAAGGCGCTGGAAGCGCTGGCGGAACATTGGGTGGATGTCATCATATCGGACATCAATATGCCGGAGATGAACGGGTTTGAACTGCTGGAAAGGCTGCAAGGTGATGATCTCCTCAGGAATATTCCCGTTATAGTCATAAGCACGGAGAGCAGCGAGCAACACGTGCAGAATGCCTTCGATCTGGGGGTGAAAGGTTTTATCAAGAAGCCGTTTCTCCCCGAAGAGATCAGAAAAATTCTTTATGAGGTCATAGGGGTGAGCGATGAAGGAGAATATGAAGAGGATAGAGGAGATGACGAGGCTTTCGATTTCTGAGGTCTTTGAGAAGATGTTTTTTCTTTTTCTCGAGCCCCCGGATGATGAAGAGAGCACTTATGATATGGAGGCAGCAATACGGTTCGGAGGTCCCGTGAAAGGGGAGATGCGGATCCTCCTTACCAAGGACATGGCGAAGACTATGGTTCACAATATGCTGAGCCTGGAGGGGGACGAGGTTGTCGCGCAGAGGATCGCAGACTGCTCAAAGGAGGCGGCCAATATGATCTGCGGAGATTTCCTCGGCAAGTTTGACAGTACACGGGTGTTTACCCTGTCGGCACCGACATTCAGGGAACAGATCGGAAACCTTGAACCGGCAGAGAATGCGTGCAGGATGGATTTTGATTCGGACGGCCAGAAAGTTGGAATAATTGTTGAGATTGATTGAAAATTCGGCAGATCAGCCCGTGGGGGTCGTCCTGCCCGGTGCACGGTGGTAACAAGATTCTTATGAAGAAAAAGGATGTCCAGTTATACGAGTATTATCTGAGGCCCGGGTACATATTTCTGAACAGGGAACCGTCTATTGTGTCGACGGCCATCGGTTCCTGTGTGATGGTATCCCTCTGGGACTGCAGGCGAAAATACGGCGGTGCTGCGAATTATGCGTATCCCTTTACCGACAACAGACGAGAGGCGACTGCCCGCTATGGAAACGTGGCGATCAATCACCTTATACGGATGTTCCTGAGGGAGAAGGCAAACATAAAGAACATCCGGGCGCAGATATTCGGCGGGGCCGCACTGCAACAGTCGGCCGAATGCCGGGAGGTGGCAAGGGCAAATATCAGGATCGCCAGGAGCGTCCTGGGAAGATTCAGAATCAGGATCGTTTCCGAAGATGTGGGCGGCGATGTGGGCCGAAAGCTCGTTTACAATACCTTCAGCAATGAGGTTATTGTTTTTAAGGCAAAGAACCTCCGCCGGGAGGACTGGTACCCCTACACAAACGGCAGGGGATAGACACGGTTCTGAGGCCGGTCCGGAATGAAAGGTTGGCAACACGTGATGCCGATGACAGTCCCCGTAAATGAAACCCCTTAATGGGAGAATATAAGATTGAAGAGAATACGAGTATTAGTAGTTGATGATTCCGCTATCGTAAGGAAGATATTTTCCGAGGAACTTTCGAAGTTCCCCGATATCGAGATCGTGGGGACTGCCCCGGATCCCTTCATTGCCCGGGACAAGATCGTCATGTTGAAGCCGGATGTCATAACCCTGGATATCGAGATGCCGAGGATGGACGGGATAACCTTTCTCAGAAAGTTGATGAGGTATTTCCCCCTTCCGGTGATCATCGTGAGCTCCCTGACACCCAAAGGGGGTAATTTGACGCTGGAGGCAATGGAGATCGGAGCGGTGGAGGTGATCGGGAAACCAGGAGGCTCCTACACCGTCGGGGACATGATTCCCCAGCTGGCGGCGAAGATCAAAGCCGCGTCGAGGGTGCGGATAACGAAAAAAGATGTGGCTGGAAAATCCGCACCCGCACGGTCTGAACCGTTGAAGGCCCTTGCAAAGACCTCGAACAAGGTTATTGCCATCGGTGCCTCTACGGGCGGAACGGAGGCCCTGAAGGCCGTGCTGACCAGGATGCCGCCGAATTCGCCCGGGATACTGGTGGTTCAGCACATGCCGGCCAAGTTTACAACGGCCTTTGCGGAGAGACTGAACGGTATCTGTCAGATTACGGTGAAGGAGGCCCAAGATAACGATTCCGTGAATCCCGGGACTGCCCTGATCGCGCCCGGCAATTATCATATGATCCTGAGGAGAAGCGGGGCCCGGTATTATGTTGAGGTGAAAGACGGTCCCATGGTTCATCATCAACGCCCTTCGGTCGATATACTGTTCAAGTCGACTGCCCAGTATGCAGGACCGAACTCGATCGGTGTTATCCTGACCGGTATGGGAGCGGACGGCGCGGAAGGGCTCCTGGATATGAAACAGGCCGGTGCGAAAACGACTGCTCAGGATGAGAGATCGTGTGTTGTCTTCGGCATGCCGAAAGAGGCCATAAAGATAGGGGCCGTGGATACGGTGGTATCGCTGGATCAAATAGCTGAAGAGATCGTAAGGATGGTGTGACGTATGGAAGATCATGATGCTTTGATGATTTTGATTAACAATTTGGCTTCCGATTTCTTGTTCATCGACGGCAAAGAGATCGATGTGCCCACTGCGGGGAAGTTCCTGAATACGCTCGACGGGTTGATAAAGGAGGCGGACAGTCAGAAGATGCCTCAGTTGAAGGGTGTTGCCAATGGCCTGTCTTTTCTTCTGGAAAAGATCGTTCTCAACGGTGTCGAAGATAAAGAAGCGGGTTTCGATGCCCTTGAGAAGGGGATTACCCTGATGCAAGAAATCGGCGAAAGCATAAAAAATACAGGAAGTTATGAAGGAGACATCGACACCTTGGCGGAGTCGATCGCCACGCTCACGGGTGAACAGCTGCTCAAAGACACGGCGGAGGTCCCTCGGGAAGAACCCCAGCCTCCAGAAATGGCGGAGATGGCGGATGCATCGCTGGTAAGGGATTTTATCGTTGAAGGTCTCGAGTATATCGACGAAATCGAAGTGAATATATTGAATCTGGAACAGGATACCGAGAACAAGGAGTATATCAATATCATCTTCAGGCCGTTTCATTCGATAAAGGGGGTGGCAAGTTTTCTGAACCTGGATCAGATCCGCGAGCTTGCCCACAGCCTGGAGACCCTTCTGGACAGGGCACGAAATGACGAATTGCAGGTAACCCCCGGGCTTATAGATGTGATCCTCGACGGGGCCGATGTTCTGAAGGCGATGATTATTCAACTGCGCGATGATCTCGAAGGCAACCCGGCCCAGCCGCTGGAGGTTGATCTGCCCGCCTTGAGGAAACGGATACAGGGTATTGAAGAGGGGAGAACCGACATCCAGGGAATCAAAAAGGTAGGGGAAATACTGGTCGAGGATGGCACGGTGACAGAGGAGGCCCTGGAGGAAGGGCTGAAGATTGCGGGAGAGGCAGTCCCGCCGAAGAGGATCGGCGAAGCCCTGATTGCCGAAGGGAAGGCCACCCCCAAACAGGTGTCGCAGGCCCTGAGAAAGCAGGCGAACCAGACCGCGGATACCAGTGCGGTGCGGGTTGACGTGAGAAAGCTGGATGATCTTATCGATATGGTGGGTGAACTGGTTATCGCACAGTCCATCATCAGGCAGAATCAGATTGTTCAGTCGAATGGCGACAGTCAGCTGGCCAAGAGCATCGTCCAGCTGTCCAGCATTACATCAGAGATACAGAAAACGTCTACCAGTCTGAGGATGATCCCGATCAAACAGACCTTCCAGAGGATGTCCCGCCTGGTGAGGGACCTGTCCAAGGCGACGGGCAAATCGATCGGCATTGTCATGGAAGGTGAAGACACGGAAATAGACCGGAATATGGTGGATGAAATATATAATCCCCTTGTTCACATGATCCGAAACGCCGTCGATCATGGCATAGGAACCCCGGAGGAACGGATAAAACAGGGAAAGCCCGAGAGGGGAACGATACAGCTGAGCGCCTACCACAGAGGCGGGAACATCGTCATTGAGATATCGGATGACGGCAAGGGCCTCGATAAGGACAGAATACTGAAAAAGGCCCTGGAGAATGGTGTCGTTGACGGATCGCACACCCTTTCGGACCAGGATATTTACCGCCTCATCTTTCACCCCGGTCTCTCGACCGCCAAAGAGATAACGGATGTCTCGGGTAGGGGGGTCGGGATGGACGTGGTGAAGCAGTCCGTGGAAAAGTTGCGGGGGAAAATAGAAATTGATAGTGTTCCCGGTGAGGGCTCCACCTTTATCACCCGGTTCCCTCTTACCATGGCCATTATTAACGGGATGATTGTGCGGGTGGGGAATGAAAAGTATATTATCCCGACGGTTTCGATCAGGCAGTTGCTGCGTCCCGAGCAAAAATTATGCAACATGGTTGCCGGCAAGGGTGAGACAATCAATGTGATGGGGAATCTCATGCCGCTGGTGAGGCTGTACGATCTTCTGCACATACAACCCGAGCATGAACATCCCTGGGAGGCTGTAACGGTGGTAATTGAAGGCGAGAACGGCGCGAAATGTGTCTTGGTGGATGAGATTATCGGTGAGGAGGAGGTGGTGATCAAGAGTCTCGGCGAAGGTCTGAAGGGCATCCGGGGGGTTTCCGGTGGCGCTATTATGGGAGATGGCAGTGTCGGGTTGATAATGGATCCCGAAGGTTTGTTCGAATTGAGTGAGATGTGAGGGGAAAAATAATAGGAGTGTGGTCATGAGTGTCGATAAAAATATGAGAATACTGGTGGTCGATGATTTTGCCACGATGCGGAAAGTCATCAAGAATCTGTTAAAGCAGAGTGGATACAATAACATCGTCGAGGCGGAAGATGGTGCTGAGGCCCTCAAGGTTCTGAAATCAGTAAAGGTAGAGTTTGTTATCTCTGACTGGAATATGCCGAATATGAACGGGCTCGAGTTTCTGGAGGCCGTCAGGGCAGATCCCGAACTCTCCGGCCTGTCGTTTCTGATGGTGACGGCCGAGGCCCTCCAGGAGAACGTTGTACTGGCAGTGAAGGCTGGCGTGAGTGACTATATCGTAAAACCTTTCACGGCTGAAATCCTGAACGAAAAGATCGAAAAGATCTTAAAGAAATCCTAGGAGGAAGACATGGATGTCAGATTTATCAATCCCTTCTTGACGGGGACGATCAACGTGTTGAAGACGATGGCCGCTGTCGAACCGAAACCGGGCAAGCCTTACCTTAAGAAAAACAGCCTTGCCACCGGCGATGTTTCAGGAATCATCGGCCTTACCGGTTCGGCAACCGGTTCGATGGCCCTGAGTTTCTCCCAGGAGGCGATACTGAAAATCGTATCGAATATGCTGGGGGAAGAGATAACGGAGGTCAACGGCGACATCACGGATGCCGTGGGAGAGATCACCAATATGGTTTCAGGGGCATCCCGGAAGGAGCTGGAAGCGATCGGTCTGACGATCACGTCCGCAATCCCCACGGTCATTGCAGGAAAAGGCCACGCGATCAAACATGTCCTGGGAGGGCCGAGTCTCATCATTCCCTTTGAAACGGAGAACGGACCCTTTGTCGTGGATGTATGTATCAGCGATTCGAAATAGCGGAGAAAGCGCAAAAGTATTCGCACTGCATAAACCAGCCGGTAGCGATTCATGCCAGAGAATGAGGGAGCCATGGAGCAGAAACTTGTTGAGGGAAAACAAGGGGAAGGAAGACTTCAGGCCACCAGCTACCTGAATGGCGTATTCAGACATATCAGTGCGCCCATTATTGCCTGGAATAGAGAGCAGCGGATTGTCATCTTCAATGAGGCCTCTGTCCGAATGAGCGGTCACGCCGAGGCAGAGGTTCTCGGTCAACCTCTCGAGGGACTGTTCCCTGCAGAGGACCGTTCCCATGCCCTGCAGAGAATCGAGAGCGCAACACGGAAGGGAGAATTAGTGGAGATCCCGATCCTGCGCAGGGATGGCAGTGTACGCGTGGGGCTGTGGAATACGTCGCCTATCTACGACGCAGATGACGGTCCGGCGATCATCACCGTTGCAACGGGACAGGACATTACCGAGCGAAAGAAGCTCGATGCCCAACTCATCCATA